>ERZ791731.26-NODE-26-length-97897-cov-4.92412_pt1 | contig 97897 bp, 57 predicted proteins | sample MGYA00509954_ERZ791731 | MGnify/ENA primary metagenome ERZ791731 (study PRJEB30046, sample SAMN00715134) | human gut metagenome | study: EMG produced TPA metagenomics assembly of the A metagenome-wide association study of gut microbiota in type 2...
CTCCTTACAGTTAACTTTTAACATCGCAAAAATATGAATTTAAAAAAGCATTTTGCACTTTTGACGCTATTATTTTTTAGCGTTGTACTTTCTGCACAAGTAAAAGAGAAGATGATAACGATAAGCTTCTCGAAGATTCCATTGTCCGAAGCTATGGCACGCATTGAGAAAACGAGCGGTTATACCTTCTTTTATGATGCAACACAAGTGGATGTGAAACAGGCGGTTAGCCTGAACGTGAAACGGGTTCCCGTCTCCAAGGCAGTGGAAGAGATGCTGAAAGGCATTGATTTGTCCTTTGAAGTGACCAGCACACAGATTGCCCTGTTTCCCCAAAAGAGCAGTCCGGCACAGACGGGAAAGACAACTACGATCATCGGTAAGGTAGTAGACGAGAACGGAGAACCTATTATCGGGGCTAACGTTTTGGTCACAGGTACGACGACAGGTGTGATTACCGATATTGATGGTAATTACAAACTGGAAGCTCCTTTCGGCGCTTCCCTTCAGGTGTCATATATCGGTTATACTACCCAAACGGTGAAAGCGGGACAGAAGTCTATTATCAAGATGAAAGAAGATTCCAAGACACTGGAAGAAGTGGTTGTGGTAGGTTACGGTACGATGAAGAAGAAAGACCTGACCGGAGCTGTAGCATCCCTGAAAGCCAGTGACCTTGAGAAAGAACAGCCGAAGACCGTTCAAGACATGCTCCGTACAGGTGTAGCCGGACTTTCGGTAGGTATCGAAACCGATACGAAAGGTAATTCCAGCATGATGGTTCGTGGTAAGAACAACTTGCGTGCGACCGATAGTGATAAATCTTCTCTTGAGCCGTTGATTGTATTGGACGGAGTCATCTATTCGGGACAAATGACTGATATCAACCCTAACGACATAGAACAGATAGATGTATTGAAGGATGCCAGTTCTACAGCCGTCTACGGTGCGAAAGCGGCTAACGGTGTTGTATTGATTACTACCAAAAAAGGCTCGAACACGAAAAAGCCGGTTATCAATTTCAGTGGCACATGGGGGCTTTCATTAGTCAATTCCTTGCCTGAAGTTTACGAAGGAGAAGATTTCATCAACTTCCGCCGTGATGTGGAAGTGAGCAAGAATCCTTCAAAAGCTGCTACCGGATATTTTAACAATCCGGCTAATATGTCCAATGCGGATTTGGCAAACTGGATGGGAAATGACAAGGGTGACCCGACCAGCATTTGGTTGACACGCCTTGAATTCACCAATACGGAAGTGAACAACTATCTGGCAGGACGCCTTGTCGATTGGCGCGATGTCATTTATCAGGATGTGGCGTTACGTCAGGACTACACTGTCAGCGTAGCAGGAAAGAAAGATGAAATGTCTTATTATTCATCTATCAACTACCTGAAAAACGAGAGTAACGTACGTGGTGGTGGATACAGTGCTATCCGTGCACGTATTAACTTGGAGAATAAAATACAAAGTTTCCTCACCTACGGCGTGAACGCACAGTTTACTTCACGTGACGAAGGATATATCAGTAACTCGTCCGGTAATTACAACTCTCTTTCTCCCTTCGGAAGCCTTTATGAAGACGACGGAGTGACTTTGAGACAATATCCTACCGGTAACAATAATCAGAGTAACCCGCTGATTGCTCCGGCTTTCCAAAACAAACGCAATGATATTGAGAACCTGAATGCAGCCCTTTATCTGAAAATAACCCTTCCGTTGGGATTCTCTATCCAGACAACTTATTCTCCGCGTTTTGAATGGACAAACTATCTCTTCCATAAGGCAGCCGCTTCTCCCGATGCCGGAAAACAGAACGGTCGTGTGGAACGCAAGCATACAAAAGACTTTTATTGGCAATGGGATAATATGTTGAAATGGAACAAGACATTCGGCAAGCATGCTTTTGACTTTACTTTCCTCGCCAACTGGGAGAAGTTCCAGCGTTGGCAAGACGAGATGACCAATGAAAACTTCCTGCCTACTGACGAATTGGGATATGGTGGTATCGGCTTCGGAACAACTCCGAATGTATCCAGTGATGATATTTACCGTACAGGAGATGCGTTTATGGGACGTCTGCATTATGTGTATGACCAACGTTACCTGATTACCGCTACCGTGCGCCGTGACGGATATTCGGCTTTCGGACTTGCCAATCCGCGTGCCACTTTCCCGGCCATTGCGTTGGGATGGGTATTCTCCGAAGAGAAATTCCTGCACCGTCCGGATTGGTTCGAATATGGTAAACTGCGTCTCTCGTGGGGTAAGAACGGGAACCGTGCCGTAGGTACTTATGCCGCATTCATGCAATTGTCTCCGCGCAAATACATCTATGTGGATCCGTCAACCGGTGAGTTAATTACCGCCAACACTTTCTACGCTTCTACTATGGCTAACCCCAACCTGAAATGGGAATCGACTACTTCTTGGAATGCCGGTATGGACTTGACTTTCCTGCAAGGCAGACTGAGTACCAGTGTGGATGTGTATAAGAAGATCACAACCGACTTGCTCGTAAGCCGTGAGTTGCCTAGTCTGATTGGTTATAGTTCTGTTATGTCCAATATCGGTGAAGTACAGAATACCGGTGTCGAACTTTCATTGAACTCGACGAATATCAGGACGGATAAATTTATCTGGCGCACCTCTCTCAATCTGGCTTACAACAAGAACAAGATTACCCATCTATACGGTATCATGGAAGATGTGAAAGATGCCGATGGTAATGTTATCGGTCAACGTGAAGCGGACGATATCAAGAACAAGCGTTTTATCGGACACGATATTGATGAAATATGGGACTATAAAGTAGTGGGAATCTGGCAGGAAGAAGACCGTGAAGAGGCTGCCAAGTACGGACAACAGCCGGGTGACGTTCATCTGTTGGATAAGGACATGAATTACAAGTATGATAATACAGATAAGGAATTCCAAGGAACCAGGATGCCGCGGCTTCGTTGGAGTATGCGCAATGATTTCACGTTGTTCAAGAATCTCAATATCTCCTTCAATATGTACTCTTACATCGGGCATAAACAAAGCTTGGCGCGCTTTACCAACGACAATGCTTTGCTGAATGTGACGAACCAGATCAAGTGTGACTACTGGACACCGGAGAACCGTAACAACGAGTATCCGCGACTGGCGAACAAGAAGCCGGCAGGAGTTTCATATTCGATTTATAAGAACGCTTCTTTCCTGCGTTTCGATAATATCTCTATCGGATATACTTTTCCGAAGAAGTTGATAGAACCGCTGAGAATCCAGAATCTGAACGTCAACGCGACGATGAAGAATGCAGGTTACATCTCCGGTTGGCCTGGTTACGACCCGGAAAACAGCGATAAGAATACCCCGAGAGTAATTTATTTTGGAATTAACTTGACTTTATAATATCTACAGACTGATGAAACTAAATAATAAGAAAGCAGGCATTGCCTGTATGATTGGATTAGCTGTATTAGCAAGTAGTTGTTCGGATTGGCTGGATCCGAAGCCACTGTCATTCTATACGCCGGAAATTTCTTTTGCCGACTACAACGGTCTGAAGACCGGAACGGATATGTTGAACCGTGATGTCCGTTACTTCGACTTTTATCCCACAGCAGGCTCTGCCGACCCTTGTATTCTTTCCGAATATTTCTTCTCGGATATCAGTGTCAACGGTCGTACGGATGCGGCAAATTCTCCGCAGGACTTGAAGCGGCAGATTACGCCCAGTGCCTCACTGACAGGAAACGGCAGCCAGATTAATAACTACTGGACTTATCTGTATAAAGGTATTAAGGATGCCAACACGTTGCTGACCCGTTCGGAGACGGCTCAGTTTGATAATGAAGACCAGCGCAGGGAAGTAGAAGGACTGGCTTGCTTCCATCGTGCGTATCGTTACTATCGGTTGGTGCATCAGTATGGTGATATTCCGTTCATCACGGAAGAAATCACCGGCCCCCGTTATGACTTTTACTCAACGAAGCGCGAAGCCATTCTGCGCTATTTGAAGAATGACTTGGATCGTACGGCTCCCTATCTCAAGAACAATGTCTATATCGGCATGGTGACTCAGGCTGCGGCTTACCACCTGCTGACAAAGATAAACCTTGCATTGGGGGAATTTGACGATGCTGTCGAATCGGCAAACAAGGTTATCAACGACGGAGTCCACCACCTGATGACGGAGCGTTTCGGTATCGACAAGGCTGATAATACCAAAAATGTAATTTGGGATTTGCACCAATCGGCCAACAAGTCATTGCCTGAGAATAAGGAAGTGCTCTATATGGTACTCGACCGTTATGACGCAGGTGAGGATATCCGTTCGACTGCCGGATTGGAAATCAAGCGTCAGGTATTGCCTTGGTTCGCAAAGGACGGGGAAATCAAGACTCCCGATGGCAAGAATGGCTTTACTGATAACGATGCCACGAAAAATCCTTATCTGGAACAATACGGCCGTGGAGTATGTACGGCGCGCTCTACATGGTATCACACACATATGATCTGGACACTGGATGACACGGATCTTCGTCATGCTCCCGGCAACTGGATAGAAATGACGGACTTGGTGTACAACAATCCTGCACTCAAAGGTACGGAATGGTATGGACAACCCGTTCGTTTCAAAGATGACAACGGAAATATTTTGGTGAACGATACAATCCGCGACTGGGTGGGATGGCCGCATTATAAGACCAATGTTGCCGACCAGAAGGATAAATGGTGGCGTGGCGGATGGGCCGACTGGTATATTTTCCGTATTGCCGAAACCTACCTGTTGCGTGCTGAGGCTTATATTTGGAAAGGTGATGCCGCCAGTCTCCAGAAAGCTGCTGATGATGTGAATGAAGTGCGTCGCAGGGCGAAAGCCGATGAACTGGATGCCGCTCAGATGACTATCCGCACTATTCTTGACGAACGTGCCCGCGAACTTTACTATGAAGAACCGCGCAAGACGGAACTTACCCGTATAGCATTTATCTATGCCAAGACCGGAAAAGCCGATGACAAAGGCCGTACTTATCGTTTGGATAATTTCTCCGAAAAGAATTTCTTCTACGACCACATCATGGACGTGACGGATTTCTATAACAAAGGCGTGAAAACTCCGATTGGAAACGAATATACCATTGCGCCCCATAACGTATTGTGGCCGATAGCGCTGAATGCTATCTCTACCAATGTTCAGGGACATATCAACCAGACACCGGGATATGCAGGTTCGGAAAATAATATCGAACCGTTGGATATTGATTTCAGTGAATGACAGGCTGGTTTACTAATGATATAACATCCTGTTAATCTTCTGTTTATTGGGCATGAGGGGTCAAAAGTAACTAAAATTTCCTCTTTCTTGAAGGAGGAGAGTTTGGTTACTTTTGACACAGCCCCATGCCTACCATGCTGAATATATATATATTCACCACACTGAGTATATATACGTCCGATAATTGTCTTTATTATATCCGATATTTAGCGTATATTTGTATTTGACCGGATATTGGAATAAAAACAACCGCAAAACTTCCTAATATTATAAACGAATGAATCTAAAAAGAAAAGCAGGGATGATTGCCGCCTTATTGTTTGCTGTCAGCATACAGGCGCAGGATATGCCTTTCCGTAAAGCGGAAATTAAAGAAACAATGAAGAAAGTAGCCGACTGGCAAATCGCCCATCCCAACAAGGGAGCCGAACACGGTGACTTGAGTTGGACAAATGCCGTACTCTATGTCGGTATGCTTGACTGGGCGGAACTGGCGGAGCGCGAAGACGGTGACAAGGATTATTTTAAATGGCTTACCCGCATAGGCAGCCGGAACGGATGGCAGCCGGACAAGAGAATGTATCATGCCGACGATATCGCTGTCTCACAAGTATTTATTGACCTCTACCGGAAATATAAAAATAAGCGTATGCTCGATCCTACCATCGCCCGCACGGACTGGGTGATGAAGAATCCGCCGACGGACGATTTCAAACTGGATTACCGCAAGCCCGAAACACTGGAACGCTGGACTTGGTGCGACGCTCTTTTCCTGTCTCGGAGATACATCCGCTTCATGAACCGTGAATTTAAAGCTACCTACGACCACCTTTTCGACAAGGAAGAGAACCTTTTCTATCGTGACTGGCGATACTTCGACCAGCGCGAAGCGAATGGTCAGAAAGTGTTTTGGGGACGTGGCAACGGCTGGGTGCTCGGCGGACTGGTGGAGATACTGAAAGAACTTCCCGCAAAAGATAAAAACCGCAAGTTCTACGAGACACTGTTTGTGAAACTCTGTTCCCGTGTGGCCGGTTTGCAGAATGAGGATGGATTCTGGCACGCAAGCCTGCTCGACCCTGCTTCTTATCCGTCACCTGAGACAAGTTGTACTACATTTATCGTCTATGCCTTGGCTTATGGCATTAACGAAGGATTGCTGGATAAGGATACCTTCCTTCCCGGTTTGGTGAAAGGATGGAATGCGCAAGTTTCTGCTGTGGATGCAGACGGGAAGTTGGGCTATGTACAGCCTATCGGAGCCGACCCGAAGAAAGTGACGCGCGATATGACCGAAGTGTATGGTGTGGGTGCTTTCCTGATGGGTGGATGTGAGATTTATAAGATGGCAAAATAGGAAAATACAATCAACAAAATGATGAAAAACAGAATGCTTGTGCTCCTGCTTTTATTGGCAGGAGTCATTGCGAACAATACATTTGCCCGTGAAGTAGTTTCCTTCAATACCGGCTGGCAATTCAAGCGGGGGCCTTTCTCTGTGGAACCTATGCGCGCTTCCGAACAATGGGAGGGTAAATGGGAAGAGGTGACGCTTCCCCATACCTGGAATGCGAAAGATATGCAGCAGAAAGCCGATGCTTTTTACGAGGGTGCCGGCTATTACCGGAAGAGACAGTTTTTTGGTAACGAATTGGCGGGTAAACGTGTCTTTCTTCGTTTCGAAGGTGTAGGGGCCTGTACCGAGGTCTATGTCAACGGCAAATTGGTAGGCACGCATAAAGGTGGCTACGGTGCTTTTGCTTTCGAGATAGGCACAGCCTTGAAACTGGATGCTGAGAATGAAATTATCGTGAAAGCTGACAATACAGCCCGTCCCGATGTGATACCTGTCAATCATAGTTTGTTTGGTGTGTATGGTGGTATTTACCGTCCCGTATGGCTGATAACGACGGAGCAGAATAATATCACAGTGACTGATTGCGCTTCTCCCGGTGTATATATCACTCAAAAGAATGTATCGAAACGCTCGGCGGACATCACCGTCAAAGTGAAGCTGGACAATGGCAGCCTGACTCCTGCCCGACTTGTTTTGGAAAACACTATTTATACGCAGGAAGGGAAGAAAGTAAGCTCGCGGAGTCTGCCGCTCGAACTGACTCCGCAAGGGACGCAAAGTTATACATCGACCTTCAAGCTCTCTAATCCTCATCTTTGGCAAGGCAGGGAAGACCCTTATCTTTATAAAGTAGTCTCCCGTTTGCTTGCTGACGGTAAGGTGATTGATGAGGTCACGCAACCTTTGGGTATCCGTCATTATGAGATTGTTGCCGGAAAAGGTTTCTATCTGAATGGTGAGAAATATCCTATGTATGGTGTCACCCGCCATCAGGACTGGTGGGGTCTGGGCAGTGCACTGACTAACCGGGAACATGACTTCGATTTGGCTCAGATTATGGATATCGGTGCTACGACTGTACGTTTCGCCCACTATCAGCAGTCGGACTACCTGTATTCACGGTGCGATACGTTAGGCTTGATTATTTGGGCTGAAATACCTTTTGTCAATCGGGTGACAGGCTATGAAGCGGAGAATGCGCAAACCCAGCTCCGCGAATTGATTCGTCAAAGTTTCAATCATCCTTCCATTTATGTATGGGGGCTGCATAACGAAGTTTACCAGCCTCATGAATACACGGCATCATTAACCCAGTCTCTTCACGACCTGGCAAAGACAGAAGACCCCGACCGTTATACGGCTGCTGTGAACGGTTACGGACATGCGGATCATCCGGTGAACCAAAACGCGGATATACAGGGCATGAACCGTTATTTCGGCTGGTACGAAAAGAAGTTGCAGGACATCGAACCTTGGGTGGAAGGACTTGAAAAAAACTATCCCTGGCAGAAATTGATGCTGACCGAATACGGGGCTGATGCCAACCTCGACCATCAGACCGAATATCTGGGGGATGCCTTGAACTGGAGCAAGCCTTTCTATCCCGAAACTTTTCAGACGAAAACGCATGAATATCAGTGGAGCGTAATAGCCGAACATCCGTATATCATTGCCTCTTATCTGTGGAATATGTTCGACTTTGCCGTACCTATGTGGAGCCGTGGCGGAGTACCTGCCCGCAACCTGAAAGGATTGATGACATTCGACCGAAAAATAAAGAAAGACTCCTACTACTGGTATAAAGCGAACTGGAGCAAATCTCCCGTACTTTATCTGACGCAGCGCCGCAATACTGACCGTGAACGTCAGCAGACTTCCGTTACTGTCTATTCGAATATCGGAACTCCCAAAGTCTACCTGAATGGCAGGGAATTGGCAGGTATCCGTAAGGGGTATACGGATGTGCATTATGTATTCGATGAAGTAATGCTTGAAAAAGGGAAGAACAAGATTAAAGCCGTCGCAACACAGGATGGAAAAGAATACGTTGACGAAATCGAGTGGAACTATTCGGGTGAAAAGAAACGGGACGCAGATGCCCGGGAAAATAAAAAAGAACATGCCGGATGGTAAAACGAGACGTACGGACATAAAAAAAGGAGCAACGCCTTGCTCCAACCTTTGTTAACCTTAAATCTAATACTATGAAAAACACATTGCAAAGATACGGACTCTTGGGAAATTAGCAAATTATCCAAGTAAAATAGTATGTTTTATAACACGTTTTAATATTATCTCCCTATTTGTTAAGAAAAACGCCGTTCCTTTTTAAATCTATGCAACACTTATTTTGAAAATTGAAACAGGGGATACCGTTGATTCTCTGCCGAAAAACCGTTATCTTTGCAAAGATATTGTAATTGTTTACTCTAAATAAAAAAGAAAGGGAGAGAACCGTGAACGAAGAAGAAATCGTCCTCACCCCGATGATGAAACAGTTTCTGGATTTGAAAGCACAACATCCGGATGCAGTGATGCTGTTTCGTTGCGGCGACTTTTATGAAACATATTCTACGGATGCTATCGTCGCGTCCGAAATCCTAGGAATCACACTGACAAAACGTGCCAACGGAAAAGGAAAAACTGTTGAGATGGCGGGATTCCCGCATCATGCTCTCGATACATATCTCCCGAAACTGGTTCGTGCCGGAAAACGTGTTGCCATCTGCGACCAGTTGGAAGACCCGAAAATGACCAAGAAGTTGGTGAAACGGGGGATTACCGAACTGGTGACTCCGGGTGTTTCCATCAATGACAATGTATTAAATTATAAGGAGAACAACTTCCTGGCTGCCGTCCATTTCGGAAAGGCTTCCTGTGGAGTTGCCTTTCTCGATATATCTACCGGTGAATTTCTTACTGCGGAAGGCCCTTTTGACTATGTGGACAAACTGCTGAATAACTTCGCTCCGAAAGAGATTCTTTTCGAACGTGGCAAGCGCCTGATGTTTGAGGGAAATTTTGGCAGCAAGTTCTTTACCTTCGAGCTTGACGACTGGGTATTTACGGAAACCACCGCCCGTGAGAAGTTGCTGAAGCATTTTGAGACGAAGAACCTGAAAGGTTTCGGCGTGGAACACTTGAAGAATGGTATCATAGCTTCCGGCGCTATCCTGCAATACCTTACGATGACGCAGCATACACAGATTGGACATATCACTTCTTTGGCTCGTATTGAGGAAGATAAATACGTTCGTCTGGATAAGTTTACGGTGCGTAGCCTTGAGTTGATTGGCAATATGAATGATGGCGGAAGCAGTTTGCTGAATGTCATCGACCGGACAATCAGCCCGATGGGAGCACGTTTGCTGAAACGCTGGATGGTCTTTCCTTTGAAGGATAAGAAGCCGATTGACGAACGGTTGAATGTTGTGGAGTATTTTTTCCGCCAACCGGACTTTAAGGAATTGATTGAAGAGCAGTTGCATTTGATAGGCGATTTGGAGCGTATCATTTCCAAAGTCGCTGTAGGGCGCGTATCGCCTCGTGAAGTGGTTCAGTTGAAGGTGGCTTTGCAGGCTATCGAGCCGATAAAGTTGGCATGTATCCAGGCCGATAACGCAAGCCTGAACTGGATAGGGGAGCAGTTGAACCTTTGTGTCACTATTCGCGACCGGATTGCCAAAGAGATTAAGAATGACCCGCCGTTGGCTGTTAATAAGGGGGGAGTGATTCAAGACGGGGTGAATGCGGATTTGGACGAACTACGCCGGATTTCGTATTCGGGAAAGGATTATCTGCTTCAGATACAGCAGCGCGAAAGCGAACGGACGGGTATTCCGAGTTTGAAAGTGGCTTACAATAATGTGTTCGGTTATTATATTGAAGTCCGTAATGTACATAAGGATAAGGTTCCACCCGAATGGATTCGCAAACAGACGTTGGTCAACGCAGAGCGTTATATCACGCAGGAATTGAAAGAGTATGAAGAGAAGATTTTAGGGGCGGAAGATAAGATTCTGGTGCTGGAAACGCAACTATATACGGATTTGGTACAGGCATTGATGGAGTTTATTCCGCAGATACAGATTAACGCGAATCAGATTGCCCGGCTGGATTGTCTGTTGTCATTTGCCAATGTGGCTCGTGAGAATCGTTATATCCGTCCGGTCATTGAGGATAATGACGTACTGGATATTCGTCAGGGGCGTCACCCGGTGATTGAGAAGCAGCTTCCTATCGGTGAGAAGTATATTGCCAACGATGTGATGCTGGATAGTAATACGCAGCAGATTATCATTATAACCGGCCCCAATATGGCGGGTAAGTCGGCACTCTTGCGTCAGACGGCGTTGATTACGCTATTGGCTCAAATCGGCTCGTTTGTTCCTGCGGAAAGTGCGCATATCGGACTGGTGGATAAGATATTCACCCGTGTGGGAGCGAGCGATAATATATCAGTCGGTGAATCTACATTCATGGTGGAAATGAACGAAGCGGCGGATATCCTGAACAACGTTTCTTCCCGAAGCCTGGTATTATTTGACGAACTGGGTCGTGGTACTTCTACTTATGATGGTATTTCTATTGCCTGGGCAATTGTAGAATATATCCATGAGCATCCGAAGGCAAAAGCACGTACTTTATTTGCTACGCACTACCATGAATTGAATGAGATGGAGAAATCCTTCAAGCGTATCAAGAATTATAATGTATCCGTGAAGGAAGTAGACAATAAGGTTATCTTCCTGCGTAAACTGGAACGTGGCGGTAGTGAGCACTCTTTCGGTATCCATGTGGCAAAGATGGCGGGTATGCCGAAAAGCATCGTGAAACGCGCGAATGAGATATTGAAACAGCTTGAATCTGATAATCGTCAACAGGGAATAGCAGGCAAGCCATTGGCGGAAGTGAGCGAGAACCGTGGTGGTATGCAGTTGAGCTTCTTCCAGTTGGATGACCCGATTCTTTGTCAGATTCGTGATGAGATATTAAATTTGGATGTGAATAATCTCACTCCGATTGAAGCGCTGAATAAGCTGAATGATATAAAGAAGATAGTCAGGGGGAAATAAAACAAACGACAAGCCTTCGTAGAAACGGAGCTCCTAATTATATAAAAATGAAAGGAAATGAAATTTTAGCCTTATTTCGTCAGTTCGAAGAGGCTGCCTCCGAATATGAAGGCGTAGAATGTTGGAGTGCAAGAGAATTGCAATCTTTATTGGGTTATTCCAAGTGGGAAAATTTTGTGAAGGTGATTGATAAAGCGAAGGAAGCATGTGAACATGCCTCAGAACATGTTCTCGACCATTTTCCTGACGTCAGGAAAATGGTTCAGATTGGCTCTGGAGCAGAAAAAGCAATTGATGATATGATGTTGACTCGTTATGCATGTTATCTGATAGCCCAAAATGGTGATAGCCGTAAGGAACAGATTGCTTTCGCCCAAAATTATTTTGCTGTGCAAACGCGAAAGGCAGAACTAATAGAACAAAGGCTGTTAGAATATGAACGCGTAAAAGCTCGTGAGAAGTTAAGTCAGACAGAAAAACAGTTATCAGGAGTTATTTATGAACGTGGAGTTGATAATAAGGGATTTGCTTTGATTCGCTCAAAGGGAGACCAAGCTTTGTTTCATTTAAGCACGCAGCAATTAAAACGAAAGATGGGCATTCCTGATACTCGTCCTGTTGCTGATTTTTTGCCAACGATTAGTATAAAGGCTAAAGACCTTGCTGCGGAGATGACAAGTGTTAATGTTCAGTCAAAAGATTTGAAAGGTATCAATCCAATTGGAAAAGAACATGTAGATAATAACGAAGCTGTGAGAAATATGTTATTGCAAAGAGGGATTGTACCGGAGAATCTTCCTCCCGATGAAGATGTGAAGAAGGTACAACGTAAATTGAATAGTACTGAAAAGAAAGTGTTGAAAGAGACCAAAAAGAGTAAATGATAAAAAGGGGCTAGCAATGTTTAAATAAGACTATTCAGTAAATAAAAAATATAAGACAACTATTTCGATATGAAGTAGTTGCTTTATTTCAGCAAATCTTCCACTTTCTTATAAAATAATGCAAGATGGTGACCGTCTACAAATCCATGATGAATCGTCATGGCGATGGGCATCACCAGTTTGCCTTCCCTGCTGATTGCTTTTCCTGCATTCAATAATGGATAATTGTTACCGCTTTGTTTTTCTTGTGTACCAGTAATGGAAGTAAAGTATAAATCGGGAGTTGCACTTAGCAGAATTAAGCCATAGTCCCCATTGGCTACCTCTCCGTTTTCGGCTGCATACGGATCGCCATCCTCGGGAATCGAATCAATGATACTCCGGGCTTCCTGGTAAAAAGTATCGAAATCTTCGTGATAAGGAAAACGTATGGTAAAGAATTTGCCGTTCTCTTTTATTTTGATGGGAGATAGAATATCTATCTTATCATAGAGCACTACATGACCTTCCTGGTCAATGCGGTAACGTAATTCGGGAATCTCATTGGCTGTGCGGAGTACAGCATAAAGGTAATAGAGAAAGAAAGACTGCTGAGCTTCTTTGGCACGCTTCTTTGCTCCTCCACATTCACTACTTCGGAGGTAATGGATAGCTGTGGGTTCAGGAAGTGGCGGAAAAAGTTGAAATTCTCCTTCCGCTCCCAGGTTTCTATATCTATGATATGTTTCATTTCTTTTCTACTTTCTTCTTCTTGTCATAGAAGAACATGAAGTAGACACCTATTATAATGAATGGAACGCTTAACCATTGTCCCATATTGAACATCATGCTGTTCTCGAAATCTTCCTGATTCTCTTTCAGGAACTCGATAAAGAAGCGGAAGGTGAAGATATACGTCAGACAGAGGCCGAAGAAAAAGCCGCGATGCAGTTTCTTACTGTAATTCTTATACAGGTAAATCATGATGAAGAACAGGATAAGATAGGCAATAGCTTCGTAGAGCTGTCCCGGATGACGGGGGAGCATATCCACACGTTCAAAAATGAATGCCCAGGGTACATCAGTCGGTTTACCGATAATCTCGGAGTTCATCAGATTGGCAAGACGGATGAAGCAGGCGGTGATTGGAGTAGCTACGGCAATCATATCCAGCACATCCATATAATGAAGTTTCGTCTTACGGCAATACAGCCAGAGGGCGACTATCAATCCTAGTGTACCGCCATGGCTGGCCAATCCTTCATATCCGGTGAATTTCCAGTTTCCATCCGGCATGAATTTGATGGGGAGAATCATCTCCCAAAAATGAGACAGGTAATATCCCGGATCATAGAACAGACAGTGTCCCAGACGGGCACCAATCAGAATACCAAAGAAACAATAAAAGAAAAGCGGGTCAAATTTCTTCTCCTCTATCTTTTTATCCCGGTACTGGTAGTGAACAACCACATAAGCAAAGAATATTCCTACTGCCCACAATAATCCGTAATAACGGATAGAAATGCCGAACAGGTTGAATAGTTCGGGATTCGGGTTCCAGTTGATGGATAATAGCATGGTATTCATTCTATATTGGATTAATGTTAATGATTAGATTCTTTGAATTTCTCCGCAACCATCCGGTAGGTCGGTATATCTATCCCTTGCTCTTCGGCTGCCGTAATCATATCGAAGAGCAGGCCTTGTATTTCCGAGTCATGCCCGCGTGCCAGGTCTTTCTGCATGGAAGCGGTGCTTTCGGGGTCGAGCTTGTCAATGACTTTCAGATTGTAGCTGACAGGATCTTCCGGAAATTCAACGCCCAGCTTCTTTCCTAAAGCAGCGCTTTCCGTAGAAAGTCCGATAAACGTATCCCGCACCTTTCCCGGTTTCTGCACTTCTCCCATCGGAACGTCGTAGTAAGCACCCGTTACAGCCATTGCGGAGATGAACGACCATTTGATGAACGTATCCCGGTTGATATCCGGTGAGAGGTCTACCTTTATGCCTGCTTCCTGCAAGTCTTGTTGGATAGCTTCCAGTAATCCGGGTTTTACAACTGTGCCGCGATGAGCGCCGTATACCAACCGGAATATCTTTCCCATTTGGGTGATTTCTCCGGTGCCGGATACGAAGCCTACGATATAGATGCAGCCGTCGAGAACGGTGACTTCCGGAACGAGCTTCTGTATGCGCGACCCTGTGCCATATACATTCAGAATAGGGATGACGACCGTGTCTTTGTGTGCTGCTCTTTTAATCAGTTCCACGATAGAATCGACCGAATAACCTTTCACGCATACAAATATCACATCTGCTTTCCCGTTAAATTCTTCAGCCGTAGTTGCCGGGATTCGGAGCGTATGTTCACCCTTTAAATCCGACTTCAGTTTCAGGCCGTTTGTCTGAATCGACTGCAAATGAGCTCCACGGGCAATACAAGTTACATCTTTGCCTGCCAGCGACAAGAATCCTGCGATACTGCCGCCTACACCACCCGTTCCTGCAATGAGATATTTCATGTTGTTAGCGAATTAGTAATTAATAAGTCGTTGGTGATTACCGATAATCACACGTTGAAACGGAAATGCATGATGTCGCCATCCTGTACGACATATTCTTTTCCTTCAACACCCAATTTTCCGGCTTCCTTCACGGCTGCTTCCGAGCCGTACTGGATATAATCTTCGTATTTGATAACTTCCGCGCGGATAAAACCTTTCTCAAAATCGGTGTGGATAACACCAGCGCATTGCGGAGCCTTCCATCCCTTTTCGTAAGTCCAGGCACGTACTTCCTGTACGCCGGCTGTGAAGTAAGTTTCAAGATTCAGGAGTTTATAAGCTGATTTGATAAGACGTGCTACGCCCGATTCTTCCAAACCTACCTCGGCAAGGAACATCTGACGGTCTTCATACGTTTCCAGTTCGGCGATGTCGGCTTCTGTCTTGGCGGCAACGACCAGGATTTCTGCATTCTCGTCTTTCACGGCTTCACGTACCATATCTACGTATTTGTTTCCGTTTACCGCGCTTGCTTCGTCTACGTTGCAGACGTACATTACCGGTTTGCTGGTCAGCAGGAACAGTTCACGGGCAATCTTCTGTTCGTCTTTGGTTTCAAAAGTAACGGTACGTGCCGATTTGCCTTGTTCCAAAGCTTCTTTGTATTGAACCAGCACATCGTAAGCCTGTTTTGCAGCTTTGTCGCCACCTGTCTGCGCCTGTTTCTGCACTTTCTGGATACGGCTTTCGATAGTTTCCAAATCCTTCAACTGAAGTTCGTAGTCGATGATTTCTTTGTCGCGGACAGGATTTACACTTCCGTCTACATGCGTCACGTTCTCATCGTCGAAGCAACGGAGTACGTGGATAATTGCATCCGTCTCACGGATATTGGCAAGGAACTTGTTTCCCAGTCCTTCACCTTTGCTTGCGCCTTTCACCAGTCCGGCTATATCTACGATTTCTACTGTTGTAGGGACGATTCTTTGGGGATGTACCAATTCTGCCAGTGCATTCAGACGTTCGTCGGGAACGGTGATTACACCTACATTCGGTTCAATTGTACAGAAAGGGAAGTTTGCCGCTTGTGCCTTTGCGTTCGACAAACAGTTGAAAAGTGTTGACTTACCCACGTTCGGTAGTCCTACGATACCACATTGCAATGCCATATTAATCTATTATTACTTTTGTTACCAAGTTGCTCGTTTTAGTTTGCAAAGATAATCATTTTTGAACTAATAAAGGAAACTTGGTGCACTTTCTGTCTTCTCCCCTTATTCCCGGCTACTTCCAATTGGAAAGTTAAGCCAGAAGAATAAGGGGAGAAAGTATTCATTTCATTATTACTCGCAAGGTGGCACTTCGGAAATACTACCGTATCGGTGATACTCGAAAGAGATGCTTTGTTCCTGGATATAGTGCAGCAACTCGATGCGTCCTTGCTTAACGGGCGGTGCTGTCGCAATGTACATATCATATTCCGCAGCTACTTCATACATTTCTTTGGGAATATTGGGTGAACAAGTCCGTATTCTTGCATAATCTATCATCACCTCCAGGAATTTCTCCATTGACTCTTCCCTTAGTTCGCAACCGGCTTCGGCAAGTGCGGCGCTACGGTTGTCTGTCGGGTCGAAGCTGATGACGAGCGGTGTTCCGCAGGTCTTTGCCGCATAGGCAATCATCAATGCTTCCTCGTCCGTATCCTCCGGGAATAGACGCAGAATCATTTCATACAGAGGCAGATAACGGAAAAGATTCTGTTCCCCGTATAGCTTGTTGATGTCTTTGGCTTTTGAGAATTCTTCCTGCCAGGCTTTCTCATAGCTTTGTTTATAATCAGTCTTGCTGTCCGGCTTGTCTGTGATTTCTACAAAGCAAGTGCAATAATTGGGGCCGCCCGCTTTGAGGCCGCCACCAAAAGCGGACATATTCATTCCGCCGAATGGCTGACGGTTGACGATTGCTCCCGTAATTCCCCGGTTGATATACAGGTTTCCTGCCGATAGGGTGTCCTTCCACAGTTTTTGTTCAGCTTCGTCGAGGCTCTGTAATCCTGAAGTTAATCCGTAGTACAGGTCATTGACCAGGTCAATACCTTCTTCGAGACTATCGATGCAGACTACACTTAGTAGCGGGCCGAATAACTCGGTGTCGAAAGAGAAGCTCCCCGATTCTACTCCCCATTTTACGGTGGGGGCCAATATATATTCTTTCTCGTCTATAAAGCGCGGTGGAACCAGCCACGACTCTCCCGGTCTGAGATTGAAGGCTTTCAGTAGCTTGTCATTCTTATTGGTAATCATCGGGCCTACCATATTTCCGGCGTTCCAAACACTGCCTGTTTTCAGACTTGTTGCCGCATCTTTCAGTTTGTTTTGGAAATTCTCATCTTCGTAGACCGAGCGTTCTACCAGCAACAATGAGCAGGCGGAGCATTTCTGTCCGGCATTGCCGAAGGCGGAAGCGACGATATTCATGATAGCATGGTCGCGGTCGCCCGATGCTGTGAGGATAATGGCGTTTTTGCCACCGGTTTCTGCGGATAGGGGAGTTGCCGGAGCAGTCTTTGCGATATTTCGGGCGGTATCCGTGCCGCCTGTCAGGATAATATGCTTGATGGCGGGAGCGGTAGTCAGTACTTTCAGTGCTTTCCGGTTGGTAATGATGACCTGTAATGCTTCTTTGGGTACACCTGCGTCCCAAAATGCCTTGGCAAACATCCAGGCAACCGGAGCTGCCACAGTAGCAGGTTTCAGGATAACTGTGTTTCCGCCTGCCAATCCCGCCACTATACCACCTACGGGGATAGCGCAAGGGAAATTCCAGGGAGAAATAACCAATATCGTTCCCTTCGGCTTCATCTCTATGTCATCCAATACGGCAAACTTCTTCATCGCCGTCGTATAGAAACGGGCATAATCTACCGCTTCCGAAACTTCCACATCACCCTCAATCACCGTTTTACCCGTCACGGCACACATGCAACCTATCAGGTCGCCCCTCATGTCGGCCAACCGGTTGGATGCTTCGTACATAATCCGATGCCGTTCTTCCAGTGTAGTCTTTCTCCATCCGGCAGGGTCTGCTTCGGCAATCCCGATAATCTTTTCCACTTGCCCGCTGTCCGCTTGTGACATCTCACAGATACAGACTTCATCATTCTGACAACGGTCGAGGTATTTATAACGGCTTTCGCATACTACCGTTTCCGCACCTATCTGTAACGGGATGATTTCCGGCTCTTCCGTTCCGTTTTTCTTCCATTTGGCGAAGATACGACGTACCCATTCCTGATTCTGTGGCAAGTCGAAATCCGTATCCGGCTCATTCTTCATCGTATCCGACGGCGCAACGGGAGTATAGGGAAGATTACGATTCTGAATACGCGGCGATACATGGGTAATGTTATCTTTCATCGCATACGCATCTTCAAACTGTTTCGCAAGGAAGTCCCATTCTTCCGTATCCGGTTTCAGATTGAAAGAGTGAGTCAGGAAGTTGTCAGGTGCCGTGTTTTCATCCATCCGGCGGACAAGATAAGAAACTGCATTCAGGAAATGCTCGTTCCTGACTACCGGAGTATAGAGAATCACCCGATTGCCGAGCATGGACTGGGCACGCCATAGATGATTGGCCATTCCTTCCAGCATTTCGAAGGTCATAAATTCGGCTGTGCCATACTTCTGAGCTAGCAAATAAGCGTAAGCGATAGAGAACAGATTATGAGAAGCTACACCAAGATGCAATGCTTTGGCATTTTCGGGCATCAATGCCCGTTCCAACAGGTGCAGATAGTTGGCGTCCACTTCCGTCTTGGAAGGAAGAATCGGATTCGGCCAACCTTTCAGGGAAGAAATAACCGTCTCCATCTCCAGGTTACAACCTTTCACGAGACGCATCTTGATAGGAGCACCGCCTTCCGCTATGCGGGCTTTGGCAAATTCCAACAATTCCGTCTGGAAATCATGGGCATCCGGCAGATAAGCCTGAACAACGATTCCCGCAGAGTAATTCTTAAACTGCGGCAGACTGAGCACAGTCTTGAAAAGACGCAATGTGAAATGCGCGTCTTTGTATTCTTCCATGTCCAGATTGATGAACTTGGATTGTTTTGCTCCGGTTTCGTCTATATACGGAAAATCAATAGCCTTCTGATAAAGTGCGGACATTCGTGAGACGAGTTCAGGAAAACTTTCCTCATAATTCAGGGCATGGGTCTGAGCGTATATTCCCGATATTTTCACAGAGATATAATTAATATCGGGTGATTCCAGCGCTTCTAAATAATGGTGGTAACGATGGTCGGCTTCCCCATTACCAAGCACTACTTCACCCAGCAGATTTACGTTCTGTCCGATTCTCTCTTTGGCGCGGGTAGCGAGATGCTTTGTGAGTTGCGGACGTTCCTCGTTGATGATGACTTGCGAGGTATCCATGCGCAGGCGTTTTTTGCCGAATGCCTGGTACATCTTGAATAAGAAAGCATCCCGTTTATTCAGAAATTCGGGTACGCCGTATTGGTCGAGAAGAGTCTTGATACGTTTGGCAAGTATTTTCCGGTCGCGGATTTGCGATGATTCATCAAGCATCTTGACCAGGAACTTCTTGTCCTGCGGGCGTTGTACCATAACGGCGTATTTATGCTGTTCCCGGCGTTCGGCTTTGGTGATGGTATCTTCACAAGTCTGATATAGCTTGAGTACCCAATCCCGTACTTCAGAAAGGGTCGGTTGAAATTGTTTGTCCATAAGAATTTGTTCTATGTAGATTGTGGAAAATGAAGAAAAAAATCTCAAATTGCAATTTACATATCACGGAAGGTGGGGCTGAACATAACAGCACGATAGCGATGCAGGGTTTGCAACGCTTGCTGCGAGAAGCGGTCGAACAGATACTGCTGTTTCATACTCGTCGTTTTTTTAAGTTATTAGAAACGAAAGGCTTGCACTTCTCACAAAGATAAAAATAATTTGTTGATTTTCAAGTAAAAAGAGAAGAAAATGCAACTGTGTTAAATTCGTATTTCAAAAGATTTAGTATGAGTTGGTTTATGACTGTGCCGAAATGAACCAAACTGATGCGAAAATAAACTAATTCGATTTCAGAACTAAACACGCACTCCAAACAAAAGTTTTCACGATTTACCCTCATACCCTCATAAATTTCTTCAAATCCTTTATTCATCGTAGCTTCAGCTATGAGAGCAGGTCATGATAGCACCCTGAGAGTAACTTTTGCTCTCAGGGTATTATCATCCCATCCCCCTATAAAACATAGGATATACTAACGGGATATTAACGTTATCTCTTCGGTATCCTTTCGTTAGATTACCGATATCACTAATTCGTCACGGCCGTGACAAATTCCTACCACGGCTGTGAAGAGAGCCTACCATGGCCGTGACGAATAGTTACCACGGCCGTGGTGAGATAACACTACCGGTAATCTAATGAAAGAATACCGGCAGCCTAACGCAAGGATAAAGGCAACATAACTAACACTTCCTTACTTCATAACTTATGTTTCCCTAAACAACATAGCCATGGAACCCACATTAAAACACAACGTACTGAAATGAGTTAAACAGAATAGAAAAGATTCAAAACCGTACGGATTTGATTCATAACCGATGCGAACTGGAATGAACAAGCTATTCTTTTTCCGCCCAAATCATCATAAGCCTTCAAGTGGAACTTTGGCGACTTGCTTAACACAACCTTATTAATGAGTCCTGCCTGCTCCAACCATAGAATAGCGTCCTCATATATAAATCATCACATTTTTGATATCAGAAATGTGATGGTTTACACATTTTTGATATGAGTTTTGTGCAGATATACACATTATCAATACATGGCAAAAGAAAAGTCGCAATAAAACTAATTATTGAATATTGAACAAACCGTTGCTGATAGTCTCATCCTGCCTGTGGGATTCATAAAAATAAGGGGAGCAGCCGGATAAAATCCATTTGCTCCCCTTCGGGGGGTAGCTAGCCTTAAAAAAGAATATCGTAAAAGGCAAGCAGCAACACCAGAATGTTGCGTTTTCAACTTAATAGCCGTCAGACGCGGGACACTCCTGTCTGACTCTACTTGCCTGTATAGTTATTGCAAGATTATATTTCATATCTTTTGCAAACGTATGGGCATAAAAAAAGCGGAAGGGTATTTACCTATCCGCAAATGAGGGAGTCGAAGCCCTTGCACACAAACAGGAAACACCCCCCGCCTATTGCAGGGAGCATTCGTCTGTTTTCATGTGTGCTTGATAATTTCGACTTTTCATTTGCACAGAAACCAGCTAAACGCTTTTTTTATCTAAAATGTAAATACATGTCGCGCTACGACCGTACAAAGATAGTAAATTATTGAATCAATAACCGTCCGACCCTTTCTTTTTTCATCCGATAGCTTGATTTTCTTTTTTTCGGGTATAACCGTTTCAGGAACTTTCGTATTTGGACTGATATTTCTTATAGAAAATCAGGAACAGAGTAAATCCAATCAATGCGAACGGAACACCGGTGAGGGCGGGATAGCGGTATCCGCTGCTAATGGCAAGTCCGCCTGCATAAGCACCGATAGCATTTCCCAAATTGAAAGCGACCTGTACGCAAGCGGCTCCCAACATCTCTCCGCCTTTTGCCACGCGGATAATCAATACTTGTTCGGGACTGGAGACTGCGAACAATCCTGCCGTACAAAGACCCATTAGCAAAGCTGCCGCCCATTTGTAAGGTGAAAGAAAGAATATGAGCAATAGCATAATGCAGATAAGTGCCTGCGCGGCGGTTCCCACCTTTCCGGGAGTATAGCGGTCGGAGAGACGTCCGCTAATCAGATTCCCCATTACCATTCCGAAGCCGGCAAGAATCATTAAAGGAGTAATACTTTCGGCAGAGAAACCGGAAACGTGTGTCAGCATGGGATTGATATAGCTATACCAACAGAATACACCACCATTTCCTAATGCCGTAGCACCGAGAATCAGCCACGGCGCCGGAGTTTTCAGAAAGCGGAATTGTCCCTTGAAACCTGTATCTTTCAATCCTTCCACGTGAGGAACCCAACGCCAGATATAATACAAGATGACAACTCCCCAAATACCTACCAACAGGAAGGTGGCACGCCAGGAAAGCATGGTACTGAGAGAAGTTCCCAACGGTACGCCGAAAAGGTTGGCAATAGTCATTCCGGCAATCATAATCGAAACTGCTTCCGAACCTTTTCCCTTGTCAGCCAGTCTTTCGGCAACAATGGAACCCACGCCGAAGTATGCTCCGTGAGGCAGACCGGAGATGAAACGGGCAGCAAGCAACACCCAATAATTGGGAGCCATAGCCGCGCAGATATTACCTGCCATAATCAAGGTGACTAATACCAAGAGAATATGTTTCAACGGATATTTGCGAGCCAGTGTCAGCACAGGTGCACCCACACAAACGCCTAAGGCGTAAGCTGAAATGAAATGTCCCGCCATGGGGATGCTGATACCTAAATCTTTTGCCACGTCGGGCAATATTCCCATCATTACAAATTCGGCAATACCTAATCCCAAGGTACCGAACGCCAATGCGATAAGACTTTTCTTCATACGAAACTATACCTGATACTGTTACTTTTTACCTTAATTACCTGCCGCTGCTTTTTTTCGGCTGCAAAGGTAAAACAAAATCAGTCAGAGTGAGTTCGCACGGATAAATTTTGATTTAAATCAATTTGTACAGTATCAGTGTAAATGCAAGGTAATACATTTGATGGACTTATTGTTTTTTTATCCAATCAGTAATATCTTTCAATACTTCCGGACTGATAGTCTCTTCCAGTTGTCCATATTCGGCCAATGTCCCTTTTTCGCAGGTCTGAAACAGATGGTTTAAGTTCGGATAGGCTTTTACAGTTACCTTCTTATTTCCATTTTCACTGATTCTTTGTTGGATGGCTGTCAGATTCATAGCGGCATCCACTTGAATATCCCTTTCTCCGTTTAACGCAAAAACGGGACATTTTATTTTCTTCATGTCTTTGGCGGGGTCATATCTCATAAAATGGAGATACCATGGCGAAGTCATTGAACTGATTTGGGCGGAAATCTGCTGTACGGTATTCAAATCCTTCAGTTGCTCGGGCGACATCGTTTTAGTAACATCTGCATATAATTCTTTTTGCAGTTCGCCTGTTGTTTTATCCGCCTGTTGCAGTATGGCATATCTGTTTCGTACAGACGGTTTCATTCCCTGCCAAACCGCATCCGGCATTCCCTGGGATTTGGAAATTGATTCTACCTGCTTCAACATCAGGCTGTCACCTCTTACACCGGCTCCTGCCAATGAAACAATAAATGCAACCGACGGGTCTTTGGCGGCTACGATGAATGCTATAATTCCGCCTGCGCTATGTCCGATAATGCCGATTTTCTTTGTGTTTATTTCTTTTCTGCCACGCAGATAGCTGATGGCAGCTTCCGTATCTGTTGCGAAATCCTCGTTGGTGGCAGTTGTGTGGTCACCTTGCGATGCGGCTGTTCCTCTGTCGTCACATCTCAGCACTGCGATTCCGTTTCGGGTCAGATAGTCGGCGATGACAAGGAAAGGTTTATGTCCCATAATCTCCTCATTCCGGTTCTGCGCGCCGCTTCCTGTCACCATAACCACTGCCGGAAATTTACTTCCCTTTTCAGGAAGAGTCAGTGTGCCTGCAAGATTGATTCCTGCCTGTTCATTCCTTACCGTGACTTCTTCGCTTCTATAAGGAAAAGGCGGCTGAGGCTCTTGCGGACGTTTTGGGGGAGTGGCTTCTCCCTTTTCCAGATTCAACGGTATGGGCATTCCTTGCGTGAAAGTTCCGCTTATCGTATGGTTACTGCTCAATTTACCTTTGTAGGAAGCATGGATAGAAGGTATCTGAATCGTCATTATGGAGTCCTTGAAAGAAGTGGATTGCGTCTTTATACCGTTGGCTCCCTGGTCGGGGCTGTCGAGTGTTGTCACATAAGTTCCCTGTTCTGTTTGATTAATGTGGAATACGATAGTCAACGAACCGGTGGGGACGGTTAGTTTTCCGTGCCAGGTGCCCGAAATATCCTGGGCAGATATGGAAGAAGAGAAGAGCAGTCCGGTCAGTAGCCCGGTAACGGCAATAACGATATGGAAAGCTTTCAATATTTTCATAAGAGAAAAAATTAGATGGTTGTAATGATAGCTGCATGATATGTACATAAACAGTGCCCTTAATAGTTTTTTTGTAACCACACCCCTAACAGTCTATCGGATATTTCATACTGATTCTGTTCTTGAGAGACTAAATTCTTCTCCAGTAGCCCCTTGAGCGCAGATTGTACGGAACTGGGAGTACTTAGCTTATACTTTTTTATAAACTTTCCTGAAGTTACTCCTATCGCTTTTTGTTCTTTTCCTATAGCGATGAGTACCTCTTTCTGCTTCTCCGGAAGGCGGGAGAAAATCTCCTGGTAAGTGAAGTCCTGCATCTGAAGGATATTGGTCAGAGCGATGGTTTGTTGGGAACGGCTACATAATTTCCCTTTTCCGGTGAGTATATATAATTCATTAAACATGAGTTGTATATACCAGGTATGTCCTTCAAAGAAATTATATACTTCGTCTATCAGTTCTTCTTCAATGTGCTTTTCATTTTCAAGGAAAAGCCTTTTAACAAATGCCTTGTATTCTGTAAGTGGGATACTTTTTAGTTGCATCATATTGACGCTTTGGTAGAAAGGCCGAGCCGGACTGTTGAACATATTCATCATAATATGCTTCTGACTTCCGGCAAAGATGAAACGGGCATTTTGACAATGTTGGACTTTAGTTCTCAATATGGCTTCTACATTCTTTTCCGCATAATTGCCTATTTGCTGAAACTCATCAATGGCTACGATACAGGGTTTATCTGCTTGTTCCAGGTAAGCGAAGATTTCATCCAACGTTGTTTCCGCTGCATGGATATCTCCTAATCCAATGTCGAAGGTTGGCTCACCTGTGATAGCATCCAGTTTGAATCCGGCCCGTAGAGATGAGATTATGGAGAAGAACCGTTCTATGAATTTCATTCCTTTGGGTTTAAGTCTTTCAAAGATTTCCTTTCCCAAAGCAAAGACAAACTCCCGCAGGCTGGATGTGGCATATATATCAATAAAGAAGGTGTGATAATTCTCTTTTATCTTATCCTGATAAAAACAATGGCGGATGAGCCCTGTCTTTCCCATACGACGTACAGAGATGATTACGACATTCCTGCCATTCGTAATATTACGAATCAGTTGCTCTGTTTCCGTTTCCCGGTCACAGAAGTAATGAGGAGATAGGTATCCGCCTACGATAAAAGGATTATTGACAATGGACATAGTGGTTATTATAAACATGATTATTGCAAATATAATAATTATGTTTATAATAACCACTATGGCGGTTTCTCCTTTTAATAAAGATTGTTTTTTTAGTGGCCCTTTCCAGAAGATTCAAGAATCCGGTCTGTCATATCTTTCGTATGAAAGTGCATGATTGGAGTCAATCCTTATTCGTTAATCACAAGAGGCACATTCCGTACCTTTACTCTCCGCATTTTTATCTTTGGAGATACGTACGGTCAGTTTGTGTGTCTTTTGAGAATCCAGTTCCGAGTCCAGTACATACAGCCAGGGAAGATAGAGCCTCTTGCTCCATTTGGTAAATGTATCCAGTTTGCGGAATTCCTTGCCGTCAATGCTGTATTCGATGATTCCTGAATAGGGGCCGCAAGCCATGAACAAGCCTACCGCTTTTCCTTTGAAGGAATACGTGAAAGTAGCTCCCGGAGTATCGGAGTACAGCATCGGGACATTGACAAATCCTTTTCGTGTACTCGTTTTCTCTTTCGGTTTCCAGGGAGAGAGGATGCTCCAGCCTTTCTCAATCCGGGCTTCTTTCAGGTCGACAAACTTTCCGTTGGTGTAGCTGTATTTGTCCAAAGCCTTTGCAGGTATTTCGTGCGGCTGGCGCGTACTATTCTCCGGCAATGACCACATTTCGTCCCATAGTGCTTGTATATCGGCTGCATAAAACTTGTGTCCGAACCATTTAGGATGTACACCGCCGAATTCTTTCCAGGTGAATTCTTTATCTTCTATCCGCTCTGAAACTTCTCGCGCACAATTAATGGAAGGAATCAGATAATGATTGGCAACCCTTTCGTGGTTCAGGATAACATCCGGTGTCTGCCCTTTGGGGAACATCTGAAGGAAAGGCTCGTATACAAAGTGCAGCATGATAATGTCGGTATAAGGATTTGCCGTCAGTGCATGGCGGACTACCCCTTCCATTCCCCGGATTTGGTCGCGTGGCGAGAACCCGTTGGTATGGTCGTTTACGGCACCTTCGATAAACAGCAGGTCGATATCTCCTCTTGACAATACGTCGTTTTCCATTCGGAAGGCATGGGGAGTTGTTCCGGTTGAAGGTATGCCGGCATCGACAAAATCGAATTCGGTGAAAGGGAAACGTTGTTTCAGTTGGTCTTGAATCATATTTCTCCAACCGCGCATCTCTGTGATAGAACCGCCGAAGAAAGCGACACGGCCTTTCCGTTCCTTCTCAAAACGGATGAAAGAGTTTGCCAGGCTGCCGCGTACATTATAATACTGTTTCTTCTGATAGGCGGGTTGATGCCGGATGATAAAGTCGACGATAGCTTCCGGCTTTTCCAAACTGTGAGGATGGTGGTCGGCTCCCGGTTTGATAATCAGTTCCACCGGTCCGCCCAGTTTGACGTAAGCGTCCCGGACTAGCTTCATATTCTCCGCGAAAGGAACGACTTTATCACTATCCCCGCATACGGCAAGAATCGGTACTTTCTGTTCTGCCAATGCTTGCAGATGGTGTATCGGGTTGCCTTTGAACGTTTCGGGAGTGATAGTTTCGTCCAGTTGCCATAATTTCAGGAAATCTTTCCATAACTTTTCTCTTTGTTTTCCCGGCCAACTGAACATATCGCATACCGGATTGTCCAGATATATGCATGCTACCTTTTCAGGATGCACAATCGCCCATTGCAGTGCCTGGTAACCTCCGCGGCTTATTCCTTCCAATGTCACTTTGGAAGAAAGCCCGTATTGGGAAACCATATTATTGTAGAAATCCGTTCCGGCTTTGATAGAGCTTGGGCAACCGTATTGGTGGGTCAGGTCATAATAAACGACGTGGAAACCTTCTTTAAGCAGTGCTTCATCCGCATAGGCGAAAGAACCGAAAAAGGCGGGGCGCCATATCCAGGGATTTCCTTCCAGTGCTTTTTTCGGACGTACTACGATAGCAGTTTTGTTCTTGTATGTAAAATCATACCGTTCGTATCCTTTCCACTTTCCTTTCAGACCGGGGAACGGCTGTATTTCGTGAGCCGTTTCTTTGCCTGTCAGTGCTTTGTAGATAACTTTTGCAAGTATGTGTGCACCTTGTTCGTTGGGGTGAAGTTCATCAACGAAATTCTCCGGCATATTTTCGGTAGGAGTATGCAGGTCTATTACTTGTGCGTCCACTTGTCCGGCCACCTTATTAATCATGGGAATTACTTCCTTTGTGATTACTTTGTCGCGTGCGTTCAGCCGTTCACCGTTTATCTTTACCGGATAACAAAGATATATTTTCACTGAAGGCGATTTTTGGCGGAAGGTCTGAAGCATGGTCAGCATATCTTTGGAATATTCACTTTTGTATTTCCAGAAAGAAGGATTGGTATCGTTTGTGCCCAGCTTTACAATCAGGATATCCGGTTGGAAGTCGAGTGCCTGTTTGTAGGCTTTTTCCTTCATATACGAATTTCCTTTCTGAAGCATTGTCCGGCCGCTGACACCGAAGTTGCGTACATCGTATTCTTTTCCCAGCATTTGTCCCAACATCATGGGGTAGCTGTCTTTGTCACGGTTTTTGATACCGGCCCCGGCGGTAATGCTGTTGCCCACACAGGCTACTTTTATTTTAGGAGTCTTGGGAGCTGCTTTTGAGGCTGTTTCTGCTTTTGAATGAAGGCAGAGAAAAGCAGTCAGGATGATAAGAAGTAATTTACTTTTCATGTCGGTTATTCTAAGCTATACAGTAAATATCTGCGGTCTGATGAGGGAGTTTTCATGTATTTCTTGCTGATTTTCTCCCAGCCGGATTTCTTGTCGTAGAAAGAAGCGCGGCGCAATACCCAGCAACTGGACTGTTGCTCCCTATCCCAGCCTTTGATTTGCTGATAAGGAAATTCACTTTGTGGCTTGCCGACGAAAGAAGCCATATATTCCAATGCTTTTGCCATATTGCGTCCGTCTTTGGAAGTGCTGTTATAGATGTCGATGCCCAGTGTCTTGCAGATAGCACACATATCCATCATATGAATTAAATTGAAATTTGTATAACCGAAGCCTGTGGTACGCGCCAGCTCACGGGGCTGTTTGCCATCCGGTTCGATTTGCGGGAACAGGCGTTTTTCCGCGAATTCACTGATTGTTTTCCGTGCTAATGCCGAATCTCCGGTGAAAAGCGCATAGACCGTCTGCTGCACGTCGAATGCCAGCCCGTGGTTATTTTCCGCTGTCCGTTCTTCGTTGGCTATGGGGCTTGTCCGAATCCATTCCAAGTAGTCTGTGAACCATTGTTTCAGTCCTTTGCGGTCTGCTTCCGTGAAAGAAGAAGAGGTACTCATCATTTCCACGACATCCAGTACTTCGATAAAGGAATAAGCGTCAATCATGCCGAATCCCCTGCCTTTGCCGCCGTTGCGCCCCGGAATCATCTGACCGTAGTTGATGTTCGGGTTCATACGTGTTTCGGGATTCAGGAACCATACACGGGCAAACTCGGCAGCTTTGGCTGCATATTTCTCGTTGCCGGAAAAATAGTAGGCGGTTCCTAAAGCCAATATATTACTGATAGTCTTCCCGATGTTGGTACGGTCGCTTGTTGCGTTGGGGTTGCGTACTCCGTCTTTGCGGATATAGGGCAGGCCGTCCGGTTTGGTCGGGTCGGGCCACCAGTAAGGCCCCATACTCATATAATCATGTTTGTCACCGCTGGCTGGAACCATCTCTTTGTCCATCACAGAGACAGGTTTGCTTTTCAGTGCTTTATCAGCGTCACTTATTAATTTGTTGAAAGCAGGCGCGTATTCCTCCGAATGGATACGTGCTTTTACTTTGGCCAGTTTCTCCCCGTCATAGATACGGGTGGCGGGGATTTGTGCTGCCGTTTTTCCTGCTCCGGTGAACAGGAAAAAGGCAACAATCATTAATTGCATATAGTTTTTCATGGTTGTCTGTTTATTTAATCACAACAAATGTAGTTTTAATTTGTGGAATATCACAACGAATGGATGCCACGGACTCACCTTTTTTCTTGTCTATGCGGATAGCTGCACGGCCGTTGTATGCCTGTACTTTTCGTGAACCGGTGGAAGTTCCCAAGTTTTCAATCAGTTTGCCGTCTCCTGTCAGTCCGAATTCTATGTAGTTTTTAGCATCCAGGCAAGGTACGCCTTGTGCGTCTGTCAGTTGGGCTTCCAGCAGGGAAATACCCTCTCCGCATGGAGTGACTTTTGTCTGTATTCGTGCAGGGGTTCCCCATTGGCGGGTTTCATATACGAAACGTATGGTATCTGCGATGGATTCCTTGCCTTGTGAGCGGGCAATGATTGTATTTTCTCCCGTCTGCAACAGGCAGTTCCAATGAAGTCCTGCGGCCGGGAAGTCCTGGCTGTTACGTTTCTTCATGCCTTGTGACGTACCGTTGACTATCAGCTCTACTTGCGGGCAGTTGGAATATACCAGTATCTCTTTCTTCTCACCGGCTTTTCCCCAGCGTATAGGCCATGTATGTCCGTAGATATGTATCATCGGTTTCTTGGTCCAGTAGGATTGGAAAACGTAATAAGTCTCTTTGGGAGTGAGGTCTCTTTCTACCACCCCTTTCTGATTGACATAAGGAACGGGATTCTCCGGACGTACCGGGGTGGAGAAATCCTTGAACGGGACGAGAATTCTAACAGGGTTTCCTGTTCTTTAAGATGCCAGTCGATGAGGCGTACCATATAGCTTTCCGACCAGTCTCCGTCTTTTGACGCACGTGCGTTTCCTCCGTAAAGGGAAGCGTCACCCGCCCGTTCGTCCGTACCTTTTCCGCCTTCAATCTTGTCCAGGTTGGCAAACGGGTCTTCCGCGTGACGGCGGGCATGGCAGTCGCCGCCCCATTCGGCGTGGAAGAAGTGCTTCACTTGTTGCATTTCGTGGTAGGAAGCATTTTTGTAATCGGTAAAGATGCCCCTGTACCAGCCTGCCCAGATAGAGGGAGAGTAGACGTCTACAATATCCTTGCAGAAATCACACCGGCGGATGGCAGTCACCCGGCTGTCGTCCAGTTGATGAGCCAGGTCGTGCAGCTCTTTCATGAAAGTGCGTATCTTTCCTTTGTCAAATTCCGGGAAGTCATTAGGCCAGTCATTTTCGTTACCCAATCCCCAGATAATAACCGCAGGATGGTTCCGGTGCGTGTGAATCATATTCGTCAGCATCCGTTTGGCTTGCGCTTGATAGCGTTCGCCACCCAGTCCGCCGCGGCACCAGGGGATTTCTTCCCATACGAGGATACCCAGTTCGTCACATAAAGAGAGAATGATATCCGATTGCTGGTAATGTCCCAGGCGGATGAAGTTGACACCCATCTGCTTCATTAAGGTCATTTCCCTGCGCATCTGTTCCTCCGTCATAGCGGCGGCTACGCCTGCATGGTCTTCGTGGCGGTGCGTGCCGCGTAGTAACAGGCGTGAACCGTTGAGCATGAAAGGCCCTTTTTCTATAAATTCAAAGTGGCGGAAGCCGAAACGTTCGGTGGCTCTCTGCTCCTGTCCGTTGTGTTTCAGAATGACTTCGCAGGTATAAAGTGTCGGGTGTTCGTCCGACCATAATTCAGGTTTCTGAATGGTAGTTGCCAGCAGAGAGGATTTGCCGAGAGGCATCACTTCCTTTTCTTCGTTCAGTATCACTTTGCCCGAAGGGCTTTTTATGATAATCTGCGCGGTCGCCTTTCTCACATCTGTCGGATTATAGAAGAATGCCTGTATGGCAAGCTCTGCCTTTTTCAGGCTTTTGTCTGTTGTGGCGTCTATCTGCAACCGTTCGATGGAAACTTCCGGCACATATACAAGGTTCAGGTAGCGGTATAATCCGCCGTAAACGTTGAAGTCCGACAAGTCGGAAGGAATCATTTCCGCATCCCGGCTGTTGTCACACCGGATGGAGAGAGGGATTTTTCCCTTGAAACGTTTCTGGTATTCGGGGGTGGAGACAAATGCCTGTACCGCTTCCGTTATATCTGCCGTCCATTCATCATAACCGCCTACGTGAGAGGCTACCAGAGTGGTGTAGATATAAACTTCCGTTTTCTGTCCGGCTCCCTCGAAGTCGAGCAGGATGCGTCCGTTAGGGTAAGGGTTCTGTATGTCGAGCAATGTCTTGTACCAGCCGGGACCCTGGTAGTAGTTTACGTCCGGGTCTACGGCATCCGTTGCATTGAAGCAGTGCGGCAGGCTGACGGGAGTCCATAAAGGCACGCTTTCGGAAGTGCCGGGACTGGCTGGGCGTACTGCCTCCCAAATGTTCCCGATGTCTCCCCGGAGATAAAGCCAGTTGTCGGTCAGGCGGATTTTATGCCCGGCGGGTACCTTTGCTTCCGATGTGGCGAGACAACCTATCAAGATGCATAATATATTAACTTCGGTGTTCGAAGGTTTGGTTCCTGTGCTGTGCAGCAGCAGGAAGCCGTTGTTCTGTCCCATGTCAGACCGATAATTCTTTGCGAGGTTTTCGATTATCCTGTCTGCTTGTTGCTGATACTTCTCTGCGTTTTCCGTATCATACAGGCTAAGTTCGTAGAGAGCCGAAGCAATCACAGATGCCGATGAAGCATCCCGGGGTTCGTTCGGGATATTGGGAGCGTCAAAATCCCAGTAAGGGACGAGGTCTGCCGGCATATGGGGGTGGTTGAAGAGATACTCTTCCACTTTCTGTGCCTGTTGCAGGAACTCGGGCAACTTCGTTTCGCGGTAACACATGGTATATCCGTACAAAGCCCAAGCCTGTCCGCGCGACCATGCCGATTCGTGTGAAAGCCCCTGGTGTGTATTCTTTTTCAGTACATTTCCTGTGATGGTATCATAATCTATTACATGATAGCAGCTATAATCCGGTCGGAAATGGTTTTTCAGCGTCGTCCGTGCATGGTTGACCGCTATATTATAATAGGTGGAGTCACCGCTTTCGCGGGTTGCCCAGAATAATAGCTCGAGGTTCATCATATTGTCGATGATGACAGGGCATTGCCATTTGTTCTTGTTGTGGTCCCAGGAACGGATGATGCCGGCTGCCGGTTTATAGCGGGTGGCAAGGGTACGTGCCGATTGTAGCAGGATTTCTTTATACCGTTCGTCTTGTGTCAACCGGTAGCCGTTGCCGTAGCTGCAATACATCTTGAACCCCATGTCATGCGTTTTTCCGTTCATTTTTTCCTGCTCCAGCATATCGGTGTGCTGCTGCGCTTTCTTTTTCCAGAAGTTGTTTTGGGTATATTCGTAGATATACCATAATTCTCCCGGAAAGAAGCCGCTGGTCCAGTCTTTGGACGGAACAAGATGCAGGCTGCCGTCCGGTTCGGAGTTACGCGGGTTGGTGAGTTCCCCCCAACCGTTTTTCTCTCGTTTCTCCCGGCTTTCGGGCGACTCGTTGGTGCGGGCATAGTCTATCTCGTCGAAGGCAACCCGTAATTGCAGTTGGGCAAACATCATGTTGTCTTCTACTATCGTATTTCCGAGTTTAGGGGTACAGGAAGAACCTATTCCTATACACAAACCCAGCATGAGAGTGTGTGATAATTGTTGTATTCTTCGTTTCATACTTGATGAGTTAATATACAAATTTCATAATTACTTCTCCAGACGCACGGCAATAGGATTCATGTACTGGTTTCCTGTATGCTGTTTGCCTTTCAAATTACATTCCAATGCTCCTTTGTCCAGTTTCACTTTGCCGACAAGAACACTGCTGCTGCCATTTCTTTCGTAGAAAGCGGGATAGTTTACTTCAAACTTCTGCCCTGCGATTTCTATGATAACAGTTCCCGTGTCGTTCTTGCCTGCGGTGTTATAGTCCAGATAGACGGTATATTCGGCAGGTTCATTGAGACGAAGTTTCCACTTCATGCTCTGGTTTTCGTTTTTCCAGTTCTTCACGTAGTTACGGTTTGGTTTGCCGTCACCGAAACCAAGTCCCCTGCCTTGTAGCTGGGCGTCGAAAGTATAAAGGATATTGCTCTGTCTGGCATCAAGCAGGCGGATGGGATTCGGTGCCTGTTGCTTGTCCAGAATCAGTGCGATTACCGCATCCATGCTGTCCGGAGCTTTGGCGGGCAATGCCAGTTCGTAGTCATCGGCATTCAACCGGTTGAACTTGACCGAAGTTTTTTTGTTGGCAAGACACCAGCCTTTTTTGATTTCCGACCGCAATCCACCGATGACCAGTTTGCCGTCGGAAGGCCAGCGATAGACATGGGCATATAGCGTATCTCCTTTCAGAGTCGTTACTCCCCACGGTTGCACGGGCAGGTTGGTGCGTTGTGTCCCGTAGATACTTTCTCCGTTTACTTTCAGCCATTTGCCGATTCCTTGGAATACTTCCACGTCTCTGGCATCCCATTTACCATTTCCCATCGGCCCTACATTCATCAGGATATTGCCACCTTTTGAAGCGGCGCTTGCCAATAGCTGCACGAAGAACGGGACAGACTTGCGTACGGTATCCACGACACTGTATCCGTAAGATTCATTCGTGGTCGGTATGGATTCCCACACCCCTTTTGTGGGAAAGAAGAAAGCGGCGCGGTCGCCCGTATTGCGGTAGTCCCCCATATTCTGTGAACCGAATCTTACCAGTCGTCCGTTCACCACAATCTTGTTCTGTGGGTCGGCTTCGCGGATAGCTTCTAAGATACGTATATTCAAGTAAAGGGGAAGTTTGCTTGGCGTGTCGAACCAAAGAATATCTGGGTCATACTTTTTGATAAGTTCTTGTATTTGGGGGATAGATTTCTCTTCCACATATTTCTCGGCGTTCGGCAGGAAACTTTTGCGCTCCCCTGTCCACCAATTGGCTCCGCCCAGCAACTTGTCTCCGCCGGGATTGTCATAATCCCAGTCATTGCCCGGAGCGTCCGGATGTTCCCAGTCGAAAGCGTGCGAATAATAGAAACCGAATTTGATGCCATATTTCCGGGCTGCCTTACGCAGTGCTTCCATCGGGTCTTTGCCATACTTTGTCAGGCGCATGTCATACGGATAGGCATCCGAAGGATACATGGCAAATCCGTCGTGGTGCTTGGCAGTAATGATGAAATAGTTCATGCCTGCTTCCGAAGCGTGGCGCATCCATTCTTCCGCATTGAATTCCGTGGGGTTGAACGGGGCTACAAGTTCTTTCTTATATTGTTCCAAAGGGATACGTCCTTTGCGCATCAGATGCTCCGTATATCCTCCCAGTTTCTTTCCTTTCCAGATGCCGGCAGGAACGGAGTAGACACCCCAATGGATGAAACAGCCGAACTTGGCCTCGTAGTACCATGCCATTCGTGCGTCGTAATTTTTGCGGGATTCTTTCCACCAGCCTTTGCCGGCTTTTATAATGGCTTCCTTGTCTTGGGGAAGTTGTGTGTTGCCGGGGACTTCAAGCCCTTGTTCGTCTCCGCTTTGCGCCCAAGCGGTGAAAGTGTTGCAACTGATGGCAAGGCAACAAGCTAATGCGATAGATTTATATTGCTTTTTCATGGTATGTTATTTTTTTTATAGAATTGAATAAGTCTTTCCTTTTTGAGTCTCTATTGTTCTTTCTTTTTCCGAAGCACCTTCCCGTATGCGGCAAGTACCGCTCAGATGTGAAGTGACGGACAGACGGGTGATTTTTCCCTTCTTCCATTCCATGTCGATTGTGAAACCGCCTCTTGCACGGATGCCGTGGATACTGCCTTCCTGCCAGTTGTCCGGCAGGGCAGGAAGCAGATGGATATAACCGGCATGGCTCTGTAAGAGCATTTCCGTGATACCTGCCGTTCCGCCGAAGTTGCCGTCTATCTGGAAGGGCGGGTGAGCGTCGAACAGGTTGGCATATGTGCCCCCGCCTTTGATGCTCTCCTGGGTAGCGTCTACATACTTCAATCCGTTTTTCAGCATTAGGAATGCATGGTTGCCATCGTGCAGGCGGGCCCAGAAATTAATTTTCCATGCCATTGCCCATCCTGTGCCCCCGTCTCCGCGAAGTTCCAGCGTGCGGCGGCAGGCGTTGGCAAGCTCTGTATCCCTTTCAGGCAGAATCTGCCGTCCCGGATGAAGGGCGAACAGGTGGGATACGTGACGGTGTTTCGGGTCGATTTCTTCAAATTCCTTTTCCCATTCCAGCAACTGCCCTTTCGAGCCGATTCGGAAAGGTTGGAGATTGGAACGTACCTCTTCCAGTTGGCTGCGGAAAGCAGCGTCCGTATTCAGGATACGGGAAGCGTCGATGCAGTTGGTCAGCAAATCCCAGGCAAGACCGAGGTCCATACCCGAAGAACGGCTTAGTTCCGCATCTTGTATCTGCCCGTTTTTATCCATATAGCGGAAGCGGTTTTCGGGAGAGGTGGATGGATTCGTTATCCATTTTCCGGTTTCCGGGTCTTTCTGTAACCATTGCAGCAGGAACTCGGCAGCGCCTTTCATGATGGGATAAGCTGTTTGCGACAGGTATTGGCGGTCGCCGCCGAAAGCGTAATGTTCCCATAGATGCTGGCAAAGCCATACGCCTGCCAGTGGCCAGCAAGACCAGCGTGGAGAACCTTTCGGATCAGTGTCATATCCCCCGGTAGGAGCCGTTTGTGCCCATGCATCCGAGTTATGGTGTGCCAGCCATCCGCGGTTCATGCCGTAATTGATTCTGGCAGTTTGGGCTCCGTTTACGGACAAGCGTCGGATGAAGTCGGAAAGAGGGGTGAAACATTCCGGCAGGTTGGCTGTTTCCGTCATCCAGTAGTTCATCTCGGTGTTGATATTGGTGGTATAGTTCGAACCCCAGGGTGGTTGTACACGGTGATTCCAGATACCTTGCAGGTTGGCCGGGAGTCCGCCCGGACGGGATGAGGCAATCATCAGGTAGCGTCCGTACTGGTAGTATAACTCCAGTAGGCCGTTATCGTTGGGGGCGGCGGCAAACTGTTTCAACCGTTGGCTGGTGGGTAGCTTTTCCTTTTCAGGAGAGTTTTTCCCCAATGAGAGTTCCACACGGTTGAACAGTGGTTGATAGTCTTTGAGATGCCTGTCTATCAGTTCCTCGTAAGTGCGGTTACAGTCACTCAGCTTGATTTCCGGTTGGTAAAAGTCGGTTGCTGCCGATAGGAGTAACGTCACTTCGTCTGCGTTTCGTATAGAGAGAAGAGAATCACCCGAAGCATACGTTCCCCCTTTCGACAACAATTTAACTTTTACTTTAAACTTCAAACCTAATTGGTCATGATAAATAACCTGGCGCGGGTCGTAATCACGGTTGGCAACGTAGCTCGGTGCTTTTCCGTCCAGCAGCAATTCATCTTGTGCGGTCGCTTTGACCTGATAGCGTAACAGGCTGTTCAGCCGTACGTCCAAAGAGACTGACTGCTTCTTGTCCGCTTCCATTTTGACCACCATTACCTGGTCAGGGTATGAGATAAATGAGGTACGGCGGTATTTTACTCCATCTGCTTCGTAAGTCACCGTAGCAGTGGCGTTTGAGATGTTCAAATCTCTGTATATGTTCTTTGACTGTTTTTCTGTCGGTTGCGATAGCATTAGGTTTGCCAGCGGGAGATAGCGTGCTGTGTACGGTCCTTGCGCGTTTTCCTTCCATAGGGCGCTGGCTTTGACATAATCTCCTTCGTCGACGGCCTTGCGAACCAGTGGCAGTACTTCCGCCGCTTTCGGGTTGTTGCAGTCCTGCGGATACCCCGACCATAATGTCTCCTCATTCAGTTGGTACACTTCCTGTGTCGGATTGCCGTAAACCATTGCTCCGATGCGACCGTTACCGAGGGGAAGGGCTTCTTCCCATACGGTAGCCGGTGCGTCATACCAGAGTTTATAGTCTTTTCCGTATCCTGATACTGCGGAAAAGAGCATCCATCCTGAAAACAATAGACTTTTTACCTTCATATTTTTTCGTCTACTATTAATTATTCATCAACAATCTCGAAAGCTTTGGCTGTATTGGATATTAATTCAACCGGAGCCAGTTTCCCTGAAAGTTCCAGTTTGATGACAGTCGCTATCTTGTCCGGAGCTTTTGCAGGTACGTCAATAACGATTCCATTGTTCGTTTTGCTGAATTTCAGTGTCGATTTGTCGGCAAGTAAAGTTGCTTTTTTCACCTTATGCGGAGTTTCGAAAGTCAGTTTGCCGTCTTTCGGCCATTTGAATACCGAGAGGTAATAGACTGAGTTTTTCTTCTCATCCTTGCGGATACATTCTCCCCATGCCGGGAATACTTCGCTGCGTTGTGTGCCATAGATAGCTTCGCCGTTTACTTTCATCCATTCGCCTACCTGCTTCAGGCAATTCATGGCAGGAGCCGGGATAGTGCCGGTCGGGTCGGGACCTACATTGAGCAGGTAGTTTCCACCGCGGGCAGCGATTGTATTCAGGTTGCGGATAACGGTTTCCGCATTTTTCCATTTGTTCTCCCAGCTTTTATACCCCCATGAGGTACCGATATTCATGCAGGTTTCCCAGTCTACGCGTTCGATGTCTTTGGCTTTCGGGATACGTCCTTCCGGAGTCTTGTAATCTCCGGGGAAGTCCGGACGTTTCAGACGGTCGTTGATGATAACCTGCGGGTATTTGGCAAGTTCGTCCATGATTTCCTGTGCAATCTCTTTGGAGATGCGGTGCGGAGTGTCCCACCACATGACGGCTACATCTCCGTAATTGGTCAGCAGTTCCTTGATTTGCGGGATAGCTACGTTCTTGAAATAATCTTCGATTGAAGCGGAACGTTGCAGACAGTCCCAACCGCCCAGATTGGCTTTGGTGTACCGGTCGATGGCAACAGAGTCGGGGTTGGCCCATCCTTCTTTCATCTCTTTGCGGATGGTTCCACCGCCGGGGTTGCACCAGTCCTGAGTTTGCGAATAGTAGAATCCAAGTTTGATGCCGTGCTTGCGGCAGGCTTTGGCCAGTTCGTCTACAATGTCCCGCTTGAAAGGTGTATAATCTACGATATTGAAGTTGCTTGCATTACTCTTGAACATGGCGAATCCGTCATGATGCTTGGTCGTGAAAATAATATATTTCATTCCGGCATTCTTGGCAGTGAGCACCATGTCTTCCGCGTCGAACTTGGTCGGATTGAAGGTGCTTGCCTTGGCACGGTATTCGCGAACGGGAATTTTACAGCGGTTCATAATCCATTCGGCTCCTCCGCGGCGTTGGTTGAATCCGTTGTATAAACATGCCGAACTTGGCTTCGCGCCACCAGCCCATCTTTTCATTATGGCTCATCTTTCCTTGCTGTGGTTGTGCGAAAGCGCTTATGGTTAGCGTCAGTATTAATACGATAGATAAGAATTTCTTCATGGTTGTGAATGTTATTCGTTTATGATATCAGATAGATTAATTTTCTGGCTCAAAACTACGACATCTTTATGAAAACGGATTATAAAGGTAAGTCTAATACTTATAAAAACGGTTATTTCACCGGAAATACCTTATTTTGCAAATGAATGACGGAAAATTACAAACCGGTCGTTTTCTGCAAACATGAAAAAAGTGGCTTTGATAGTATTCGGTTTATTCTTGCAACTCGTTGTCGGGAATCCCCCGTATCTTAGCCACCAAAAAAAGAACAACCATGAAAATTACTCAAAGCAGTGCGGTACTGCCTTTCTACCGCTATTTATTCATCATCGGGCTTTTTTTCCTGAGCACAGCGTTCAAGAAAGAAGATACCGGGATTCGTGCCGCTTACGGTTTGATAGAACGGGTGACCCCGGGCTACAGTAAGCAGTTTGTACTGGAATTGATTCCTGCCGGCAAGGACGGACAGGATGTATATGAAATCGACGGAAAGAAAGGAAAAGTTATCCTGCGCGGAAACAATCCTGTCTCTTTGGCTACGGCGTACAACCAATATTTGAAGTATACCTGCGGGGCGCATGTATCCTGGTTTGGCGACCAGTTGAAACTTCCCAAATCACTGCCTGCGCCCGTTGCTTCACAAAAAGGGAAACAACAGGTTATCAACGGCAAGTACCGGGTGTATATGAATTACTGTACGTTCAGTTATACCGCTCCCTGGTGGGACTGGAAGCGTTGGGAACGTGAACTGGACTATATGGCGATGAATTCCATCAATATGCCTCTTGCGGCAGTCGGACTGGAAGCCGTATGGTATAATACCTTATTAAAGTATGGATTTACAGACGAAGAAGCCCGTGGTTGCCTGACCGGTCCGGCACATTTCGCCTGGCAGTGGATGCAGAATATACAGAGCTACGGCGGTCCGCTTCCACTGTCGTGGATAGAGTCGCATATCGAACTGGGCAGGCAGATTATCAACCGGCAGTTGGAATTGGGCATGCAGCCTATCCAGCAAGGGTTCTCCGGTTATGTTCCCCGTGAAATGAGAAAGAAGTTCCCGAAAGCTAAAATCAGCAAACGGGGAGGATGGTGTGGTTTTCAGGGAGCGGCACAGCTTGACCCTACCGACCCATTGTTCCTCTCTTTCGGACGTGACTTCCTGGAAGAGGAGAAGAAGCTTTTCGGGGCGCATGGCGTTTACGCTGCCGACCCTTTCCACGAAGGGAAACCGCCCGTTGATACTCCCGAGTATCTGGATGCGGTTGGAAAAGCGATTCACCAACTGTTTAAGTCATTCGACCCGAACGCGTTGTGGGCAATGCAGTCGTGGAGCCTTCGTGAGCCGATTGTGAAGGCTGTCCCCAAATCCGACCTGCTGATTCTGGATTTGAGCGGCGGACGTTGCGACAAGACACACAAAGAGGAAAGGAACAACAAGAATGCTCCTGTCTGGGGGTATCCGGTCGTAGCGGGTAATCTGCACAATTTCGGCGGTCGCATCAATATGCATGGTGATTTGGGACTGATAGCTTCCAACCAGTATGCGACGGCTTGCGACAAATGGGATAATGTGTGTGGTTCCGGTCTGTTTATGGAATCCATCATTCAGAATCCGGTCTTTTACGAACTGACATTCGAGATGCCCCTTCATGCCGGAAAGGTGAATCTTGAAGAATGGCTGGCGGATTATGCGGCACGCCGTTATGGCGCACCTTCCAAGAAAACAGCACAGGCATGGCTGTATCTTCTCGAAGGTCCTTATAAAAAAGGAACGAACGGTACGGAACGCAGTTCTATCATTGCTGCCCGTCCGGCGTTGAACGTAAAGAAGTCGGGACCAAACAAGGGACTGGGTATCCCTTATTCTCCGCTATTGTTGTGGAAAGCTCAACGATTGCTTTTGGATGAAGCAGACAAGTTGGGAGCTTCCAAACCTTACCGTTTCGATTTGGTAGACCTGCAACGTCAAATACTTACCAATTTGGGGCAAGTGATGCACAAACGTGCGGCAGGTGCTTTCAAGAAGAAAGACCGCAAGAACTTCCTTTTGCACAGCGAGCGTTTTCTTGAATTGATGCACGATACGGATGTCTTGCTACGTACCCGCGAAGAATTCAACTTTGATAAATGGCTGACCGATGCCCGTAGCTGGGGAACAACGGAAGCTGAAAAGAACCTGCTCGAAAAGGATGCTACCGCACTGGTGACTATCTGGGGAGGGGACGGTGACCCGCGTATCTTCGACTACTCCTGGCGTGAATGGGCCGGACTGATTGAGAATTTCTATCTGAAGCGTTGGCAAATGTTCTATGATGAAATGCTGGGCTATCTCGACCGTGGGGAAGAGTATACGGAAGAAGGACTGAAACTGGCTTATGGACGCGAAGATTTCCGTGCTAACGCGCTTTACAATAAAATGGCGGATTGGGAGATGAACTTTGTTTCTACCTATAACAAGGCACGTACACCAATTACGCAAGGCGACGAGATTGAAATCGCCAAACGGCTTTTCAAGAAATACTTTGAAATATCCAAGGAATATTATTCTAAAGAAATGGCAGCCGACAAAATCGTAGACGGCAAGTCGTTTGAGAATTTGGGAGAAGATTGATATTCTTGTAATAAATGATATCTATAAAAACTAACCAATGAAGAGATTGATTGTATTCATAAGCATATTCTTTATGAATTATGCAGGTGTCACTCTATACGCACAGGACTCTTCGAAAAGAGTTCCTGATGTGGTGGCCGGTCAAAGCAAGAAAAGTGTGTTATGGTATAATGAACCTGCGCCTAACAGCGGTTCTGTGAGCCGTGTTAAGAGCAGGGGTTTTCCTTACGATGAAGATTGGGAGCGCTGGAGCCTGCCTATCGGAAACGGATACATGGGAGCGTCGGTTTTCGGGCGTACGGATACGGAACGCATCCAACTGACCGAGAAAACACTCGGAAACAAAGGGCCTTATAACAGGGGAGGCCTTACCAGTTTTGCGGATATTTACCTGGATATCCATCATCAGGTTCCCATGAACTATCGTCGTGCGCTGTCTCTTGATGATGCCATCTCTACGGTCAGTTACGAGTACGACGGCGTAAATTATACGCGGGAGTATTTCGCCAATTATCCCAGCAATGTCATTGTTGTCAAACTGAAAGCGGACAAACCCGGAAAGGTGACTTTTCTTCTCCGGCCGGTTCTTCCCTATTTGCGCGAATATAATGACGAGAAGAACGGGCGGACGGGACGTGTGTCTGCGCAAGGCGATTTGATTACCATGACCGGGGAAGTCCAGTTTTTCCGTCTTCCGTACGAAGCCCAAATCAAGGTGTTGCCAAGTGGTGGCAAGATGAGTGCTTTTAATGATGCAGACGGAGACCACGGGATGATTCAGGTGAACAATGCGGATAGTGTCGTTCTGCTGATTGCTGCCGGGACTTCCTACCAGTTGAACGAAACCTTGTTCACGCTTGCTCCGGAAAATAAGTTTACTGGCTATGAACATCCTCATGCAACTGTGGCCCGGCGCATCACGCAAGCTGTACAAAAGGGAGAAGCTGCGCTAAGGGCGGAGCATCTGAAAGATTACAGAGAGTTGTATGGCCGTGTCGAGCTGTCTCTGACAAATAAACAATCGAATATTCCTACCGACCGGTTGCTGCTGGATTATAAGAATGGCAAGGAGAAACGGTATCTGGAAGAGTTGCTTTTCCAGTATGGACGCTATCTGCTGATTGCTTCCTCGCGGAAGGGGGCGTTGCCGCCTAATTTGCAAGGAGTGTGGAGTCAGTACGATTATTCGCCATGGTCAGGAGGGTATTGGCATAATATCAACATTCAGATGAACTATTGGCCGGTATTCAATACGAACTTGGCTGAATTGTTCGAGTCATATGTGGATTACAACGAGGCGTTCCGTAAGGAAGCGAACCAAAAGGCCATTGCCTATCTTAAGAAGCATAACCCTTCCGCTCTGGCTGCCGACCCGGAAGAGAACGGATGGACTATCGGTACGGGAGCCAATGCGTTCGCCATCCCCGGCCCCGGCGGACACTCCGGACCGGGAACGGGCGGATTCACCACGAAACTGTTTTGGGATTATTATGACTTTACGCGCGATGAGAAAATCCTGCGTGAACATACTTATCCCGCCATTTTGGGTATGTCGAAATTCCTGAGCAAGACGTTGAGGCCTTCGCCCGACGGCTTTTTACTGGCAGAGCCGTCCGCTTCGCCCGAACAGCGTCATCAGGGAGAATATTATCAGACTAAAGGATGCACGTTCGACCAAAGCATGATTTACGAGAATCATAACGATGTGTTGAAGGCTGCGCATATCTTGAAAATCAAAGACCCGTTTCTCCGGCTTGTCAAGGAGCAAATCGGCAAACTGGATGCTATCCATATCGGAGAATCCGGACAAATCAAAGAATATCGGGAAGAAAAGAAGTACAGTGACATCGGCGACCCGCGTCATCGTCATATCTCCCACTTATGCGCACTCTATCCGGGAACTCTTATCAATGGTACTACCCCTGAATGGATGAAAGCTTCTATTGTCACGTTGAACAATCGCGGGGATAAATCGACAGGTTGGGCAATGGCACACCGGTTGAACCTATGGGCTCGTACGAAGGATGGAAACAGGGCTTTTAAATTGTATCAGCAATTGTTGAAAACCGGCATACTGGAGAATTTATGGGATGTGCATCCGCCTTTCCAGATAGATGGTAATTTCGGGGCAACAGCCGGAGTGGCGGAAATGCTTCTGCAAAGTCATGAAGGATATATCGAACCTCTTCCGGCCTTGCCGGATGCATGGTCAAGCGGCTCTTATAAGGGGTTGGTGGCTCGTGGAAACTTTGTTTGTTCCGTGAAGTGGAGCAACAAGCAAATCACCCGTATGCAGATTTTATCAAGAAGTGGCGGCGAATGTGTTTTGAAATGTAACCATGCAGCAACGGTGGCAGTCTATGCGGAAGACGGACGGAAAGTGAAAGTAAAGGTTCTGGGAGAACATCTCATCAGTTTTGCCACAAAAGCGGGCGGGACTTATGACATTCGGAATTTATAGAAATGTAAACAGTATTGTTTGATAAAGCAAAAGGCTGCAAACTCCATAAAGTTTGCAGCCTTTTGCTTTATTTGTCTTTCACGCTTTTCACAGTCTCATAAACTGTAGAATGACAGATGTTTGCTGTGATTTTATAACCTCATTTCAACTCTTCACATCCTTCACATTGTTCACATCGCGGAGACGCTTACACATTTTTAAGAAAGGAAACCCTGGCTCAAACAAAGGCTCAAGTGTTCTCTTATGTGGAAGGACGTAAGAAGAAGGATATGACCGGATACCGGATTGAAATAGCCGGCATCGTATCAGCCGACTAAAGTCGGCTACATGGCTGACTACAGTTGGCTAAATAGCCGACTCCAGTCAGCTAAGTGGTCAACTCCAGTTGTCGATTAATAAATCAGCGTCAAAATCGCCATATAAAGCCGGCATTATGTAGTATCCAGCCATATATTGCATGTTCGGTATTGGCTTGGTTCATTTTGCGCAATTATGAATTTATTTCCCTTCCTGCTTATTCTTGAATTCGGTAGGTGACATTCCGTACAACGCCTTGAAGCAATTCGAGAAGTAAGCTAAACTATTATAGCCGACAGCGCAATATACTTCTGTAATCGTCATATCTGTCTCTTTCAGCATTTTTGCAGCGGTTTCCAATCGGAAATTGCGGATGAACTCATTCGGAGAGTAACCGGTAATCTGCTTTATTTTACGATAAAGGTTTGATTTGCTCAAGCCGAGTTCCTTACAGAATGCATCCAGGTTCAGGTCGGAGTTGGCTATGTTCTGTTGTAAAGTGGCGTATAGTTTCTGCATGAACTTCTCGTCAACGGAAGTCACGTCTACACCCAGTGATTCGAGAGAGAAGTTCTTGCTATACAGTTCTTTCAGCTTCTCACGGTTCTGAATCAGATTGTCCACTCTTACTTTCAGTATGGAAGCATCGAAAGGTTTCGTGATATATTCATCCGCCCCTGCGGCGTATCCTTCGCGGATGTCGTCCGTACCGGTTTTGGCAGTTACCATGATGATAGGGATGTGGCTGGTATTCATATCCTTCTTGAGCTGCCGGATCAGTTCGATACCATTCATCTTAGGCATCATCAGGTCGGTGATAATCAGGTTCGGGAGCAGGTAAACTGCCTTAGCGAGAGCGTCCTCGCCGTTCGTCACCCCTATCACATTATACTTGTCTGCCAGACAGGAACATATGTAATTATTCAAGTCACGATTATCTTCCACTACCAGGATGGTCGACTGCTTTTTGGATGAATTATCTGCTTCGTAGGCGTTGTCGGGGAGTTCCACATTGAGTAAGACAGCTTCGTTATTTGTCGATTCGGTAATCTCTTCCGCAGAGAAGAGGTTCTTGTCGATAGGCATGACAAATTTGAAAACAGCACCGGATTCGGGCGCATTTTCTGCCCATACTATCCCATGATGCATTTCGATGATTGCTTTGCTGAGGCTTAGACCGATGCCTGTTCCCGATTTGGAGTGTTCGTTTTGAGCTACCTGGTAGAACGGGCGGAAAATCTTTTCCAGTTCATTGGGAGCAATGCCGACGCCGTTGTCCTGAATGGATAGGGTAAGGTATTGTATTTTCTCGTTCTTGTATTTGTTCGACTTGGCGGGTATGAAGAATGCAAGCTCGGAGAGCGTCTTTACATTCAGTTCTACCGACACGGAACCACCGTCCGGAACATTCTTGAACGCATTGGAGAGGAAATTGAAATAAACCTTTTCCAACAGATTCCAGTCGAACCATAGAAGCTGGCGGTCTGGAGAATGGTGGAACTTTAAGTGTATATTGCGGTAAAGTGCCAAATCCTGGAACGAGGCGACCGCTTCATGTGTGAACTTGATGATGTCGTTCTCTGAAACTTGTAGCTTCATGGTGCCGCTCTCGTTCTTTTGTAAGTCCATGAGGTTGTTGACGATGCGGAGCAGCCGTTGTGCATTGCGCAACATCAGCTTTGATTTGTAATGGACATCGTCTACCAAATCCGTGCGTCTCACAAATTCTTCCAGTGGGGCTATGATTAATGTCAGCGGGGTGCGCAACTCGTGCGAGAAGTTGGTAAAGAGCCGGTTGCGTTCCTGGTAATATTCTTCGTGTACTTCCGCTTCCATTTGTTTCAGCCTGATGTTATTCTGCAAGCGTTTTTTCTCGGTGAAGTAGCGGATGATGAAGGCAATCAGGGCGGTGACAATTGCGAAATAGAGCAGATAAGCCCACCACGTTTTCCACAGGGGGGGAAGAACGACAATTTCCAGTGTTGCCCCTTCTTCGTTCCAGATGCCGTCGTTGTTGGAACCTTTCACGGTAAATTGGTAGGTTCCTGCCGGAATATTGGTGTAATAGGCCGTACGCCGGTTGCCTACTTCATTCCATTCGGAGTCGAACCCTTCCAATTTGTAGGCATATTCATTCTTATTGTTGAAGATATAATTCAGTGCGGCATATTCAATCATTATATTGGCCTGGTTGTATTTCAGGACAATCTTCTTTTGGGTGGAGATATTTTCTTTCAGGATACCGTTTTCGTCGTCCGGCTGTATCAGATTGTTGTTGATATAGAGCTTGTCGAGGATGACAGGCGGCACGTTCGGGTTGGTGATAATATCGTTTGGGTTAAAGAGAGTAAACCCGTTGTTGCCGGCAAAGAATATCCGGTTGTCGGACAGGCGGATGCCTGCGCAGGGAGAAAACTCCTGTATCTGTATGCCGCTTTCCTGTCCGTAATTGATAATATTGCGTGTGCGAAGGTCGAGATTTGAAATACCGTTCAGCGTGGTGAGCCATAAAGAGTTGTCGTTTCCTTCTATAACCTTGCAGACCTGGTTGTTCAGTAACCCGTTCTTTTCGTTGTATATGGTGAATTTTCCGGTGGAAAGGTTAAGTTCGCTCAGCCCGCCGTCAACGCTGCTGATCCATATTCTTCCCGAACGGTCTTTCAGGATACTGCTGATAGACTTGGCTGCAAATCCGTTGGTCTGGTTGTAAGAGATAAGGGTATGGTTCATCTTGTCGTAGCAGAACAGCCCGTCGCTTTTGGTTCCGATAAGATACACATCATGGTCTGCCTCGCATACACAGATGACATGGGAGAAGTGCATGTCTCCTTTTCCTTTGACCGGAAATCCGGTTTGTACGGTTCGTTGCCCGTCGTTGGAGATGAATGCGAGTCCTTCTGCCATGCTGATGGAACCGATGATGAACTGTCCGGAATGGCTTTTGCTGATATGGTAAATCGGCCGGCGGTCGGTAGTCTGATAAAATAAGGAGAATTGGTGCGAATGCAGGTTGAATTCGTACACTTCTCCCTGGCTGGTTCCGCAAAGGATGCGGTTGCCGTCCAGATAGGTGGTCTTGAAAATGCTCCGTGTGGGGTTGTCACTGTTTTGGGGGAGTGTGTATTGGTGGAAGGTCTGCTGTCGCAGGTCGAAGGATATCAATCCGCCTCCCTCGGAACTGATATAGAGTGTTCCGTCATATTCGACGGACGGCCCCAAGATACCGATGTGGTCATTCAGGATTGCGCCGGGATTGTAAAAGTCGAACAGGTGTCCGTACGGGTTATAGTAGTCGGCCCCACCGGCATAGGTTCCGATCCAGATAGTCTGCATCCGGTCGAACAGGATGCTGTAGACGGAATGATGGCTTAGCGTGCCTTGTGAACCGGATTTATACGATGTAATCCGGCTTGTCACCGGATTGATGATGTTCAGTCCGTCGAAAGTGCCTACCCATATTTCGCCTGAAGGGGATTCTTTGATACAGCGGATGCTGTTGTTCGACAATCCGTTGGAAGTATTGTATGGTACGACTTCCGACAAATCATGCTTGATGACACATACGCCGTCTTTATAAGTTCCCAGCCAGATATTGTCTTTTTTATCGATATAGATGTCCTTGATATAGTTGGATATGACAGGCAGGGTTTTGGAGTCTGTCCGGTAAGAGCGGACAATCCGTTTCTTTTGCCGGTCGTATATGAGAAGTCCGTTCTTGCTGGAGGCAAGGTACAGGCAGTTATCCTTTTCCAGTATGGCGCTGACGGAATTGTCAGCCAGTTCCTGGATATAAACGGATTTCAGACTGTCGGATTCCGGCTCGTAGATGAAAAGTCCGGAAAGGGTTCCTACCCATAACACTCCCTCTGTGTCAATATGGAGTGACAGGATCTTATTATTGACGGAATCCGCCTCATTGGCCAGATAGTATCTTTTGAATCCTTTTCTTTTTTTATCAAGCTTGTTCAATCCGCTTTCGGTGCCGACCCACAGGTTGCCTTCCGCATCCTCGGTGATGCAGGCAATGGTGTTGCTGCTGATACTTTGTTCATCGTCGGCATGGTTCCAGAATATCTCGAAAGAGTTTCCGTTGAATTTATTCAGCCCGTTGCGCGTGCCGAACCACATATACCCCAGTTTGTCCTGGTAGATGCAGGTGACGTGCAGTTGTGACAACCCGTCTTTCACCGATAAATTTGAAAAATGATATTGCGGGGATGCTAAAATAAACTGCGTGAGTATAGAAACTAGTAGAATACATAGTACCTTTTTCATAAATCAACTATATTTGGGGTGATATTTTCGTGTAGCAAAAATAATAAAAAAATAGCCATTTATTGGGATTGGCAGGCTTATTTTATTCTTTATACCCATCTCTGGGCTATTTTTACAAGGATTAGAAGGATAATTGCAAGCGAAGAATCGTGTCTACAACTCTTTGGAAGATTCTGTAAATCGCTTCAATATATTAATCTCTATTTTTGTGACTGGAAGAATGAAGCAAAACTTTCTCTGGCCAGGAAAGGGGGTGGCTTTATTCTCCGCAAACATTTATATGAAAAACATTGTAATATGAAAAGAATTCCTATCTTTTTAATAAATACTATATTGATGGTATTTATATTCGGAACTTCCGCTTTCGCTTCCTCGCCCGGATTGGACGAGGTGTTGCAGAGTACAGTTGTCAGGGGAGTTGTAGTTGATAAGAACAATGATCCGTTGATTGGTGTGTCTGTCATGATAGAAGGAGCGGCCGGTGGAACGGTCACCAATATGGACGGTAAGTTCTCTATTAATATGCCGAAAGGCAAGACCTTGCTGAAATTCACCTATGTAGGTTTTGCGCCTCAGTCTGTTTCCGTGAAGAATAAGACTGAGATTCGTGTTGTGTTGCACGAAGACCTGCAGCAGTTGGATGAGGTGGTTGTTGTAGGTTATGGTGTACAGCAGAAATCACATCTGACGGGTGGTATTACAAAAGTGGATATTGAAGGAATCGAGGATATGCCAATAACCTCACGTTTGGATCAGGCGTTGATGGGAAAGGCTGCCGGCGTGCAGATTCTGAATCTTACTTCCGAAGTCGGAGCAGAACCGGACATTATGGTGCGCGGTACTTCTTCGTTTAGTGCCAGTAGCGCTCCGTTAGTTGTTGTGGATGGCTTTCCTATGGATGACGGTATTGATGCCATTAATCCCAGTGATGTCAAAAGCATTGAAATCTTGAAAGATGCGGCTTCTGCCGCTATTTATGGTTCGCGTGCGGCCAAAAAAATGGCGTTATTATGATTACTACTAAGAGTGGTACGGCAAACAAGCCGAAGTATTCCTTGAAATTGAAATGGGGTACGAGAGAAGAGTATAAACGCTATCCGATGATGACGACCAAAGAATATATCCAACAGAGGATTGAGGATTATAAACTGACCGGACAAACTCTTTCTTCGGGTGACATTGCCCAATACATCATTTCAGAGAATAGCGATATCGACTGGCAGAGCGAAGCGTTCCGCAGTAACCCGAACTATTTCAGTGCCGATTTCTCAATCAGCGGTGGGGCGAAAGGATTGAGATACTTTGTGTCCGGAGCGTATACGGATGATAAAGGTATGTTGAAAAAGAACTATTTCCAACGTTATAACTTGAGAGCGCGTATTGACGCCGACCTTTCCAAGAGAGTGACAGTGGGAGTGAATATAGCTCCTACTTATACGAAGTCAGAACGTCCGGGAACGAATTATATGGGTTTTGTGCGTACTCCCTCATGGATGCCTGCACGCCACAATGAGTATACGGCGGCAATTACCGGTAGAAAGGTGGGCGAATATACCAAAGGGGCGCATTTCAGTAATATGTCTTATTCGGGAATCAATCCGCAGACAGGAGAAGAGGTTACGAATTTGAAAGCTACTCCCTGGAACTCCAGCAATAATAATCCGCTTGCTACATTGGAAAGTATCTCGCAGCCGTCCGAGCAATATCGTGTACAGTTGCAGGGATATATTGAGGTCAAGTTACTGAAAGGATTGAAGTTCCGTTCTTCCAACAGCTATAGTCTTAATTATACGGAGTCGACTGTCTATCGGAAAGAAGGGGCAATAACTGATTCTGATCCCAGCCGCGGATATTATTCTAATAATAAAACAGTTCGCTTGTCTTCGGAAAATACGTTGAACTATAGCATAAAGATTAAGAAAATACATGCTGTTGATGCTTTGCTGGGTGCTTCCGTGTATCAGAATACGACAACGAAGGCGGGTATTCTCGGGTTCGACTTTCTGACGGATGATATCTATTCATTGAGTGCAGCCGGAAGAATCGACCAGTATGAAGGCACTTCTTTGCGTACAGGAACGTGGAAAAGTGATGACGCGATGTTGTCTTATTTCGGTCGTGTGAATTATGCGTTGAAAGACCGGTATCTTTTCTCGGCTACTGTCCGTACGGATGGAAGTTCGAAGTTTGGTAAGGATAATCGTTGGGGATGGTTCCCTTCCGTATCAGGTGGTTGGCGCATTTCGGAAGAACCTTTTGTCAAGGCGAATGCTAAGTGGCTGAACCAATTGAAAGTAAGAGCCAGTTATGGTATTACGGGAACAAATGCCATCATTAATTATGCAAATACCAATTTGCTCGATCCTGCTCCTTATGTGTTGGGTGCCGGCAATGGTTCTGTAATAGTAGGTTTTGCCAATAATTCCAAAACATTGGGTAACTCATCGTTGCAGTGGGAGCAGACGGGAGAGTATAATATCGGAGTGGATATTTCCGTACTGAATAGTCGCATCGGTGTTACATTCGATTATTACTATGCTATCACCAAGAGTCTTCTTTACGAGAAAACGGTAAACAGTGTTTCCGGATATAACAAGGCATGGACAAATGAAGGTAAGTTGAGAAACAAGGGTTTTGAAGTGGAACTGACTACCCATAATTTCAATGGTCGTAATTTCAAATGGAATACTTCATTTAATATATCTATGACGCGCAACCGCTTGCTTGATTTGGGCGGACCGGCGGAACAGATAACTTTGGGAAGTAACAAACAGTATTACATCGCACGGGTAGGCGAACCGTTGATTCAATTCTATGGATATAAGACGGTGGGTGTATGGAAAACACAAGAAGAAGTGGACAGCAATCCGCATCATGTGTCTGACCGGCCGGGAGGTCTGCGTGTAGCTAATGCAAATGGTGATGATGTGATCAATGATGATGACCGTGTAGTACTGGGTTCTCCTTATCCCGATTTTATCTGGGGTATGACTAACTCTTTGAAGTATAGAGATTTCGACCTTTCATTTGTGCTTCAAGGACAGGTGGGTGGAAAAGTGTTTAACGCAAATGGTAACTATAACGAGTTCAACGACCGTTCGCCAAAGTATATGACAGGAAGATGGCTGAGCGAGGAACACCCGGGGAATGGAAAAGTGCCGTACCGTGATTTCGGTATCTCTCACTTTCTTACCGATTATCAGATTGAGGATGCCGGGTTTATGGCATTGCGTGACGTGACCGTAGGATACACTTTCCCTAAAAAGAAATTACGTAAAGTGGGACTTAGCGGTTTGCGTATTTATGCCACAGGGCAGAACCTGCTTTATCTGATGTCAAGCAATTATCGGGGAGTGAACCCGGAAGCGCGTTCCGGAAGTCGTGCCGCAATGGTGAAGAATAGTGCACAGGCAGGGACATTTCCGCTTATGAGAACGTATAACGTAGGACTTAACATTAACTTTTAAAACGACGAGCCATGAAAAGAATATTAAAATATTTGCCAATTCTGTTAGTCTTTTTCGGATGCGACAGTTTTCTGGATAGAGAGTCGTATGACAAAATGGATAGTGATGGCTATTACAATAGTACTACAGCGTTGAATTCGGCGGTCATTGCTTGTTACAATGGTATCCAGGATGCGCTGGATAAGGAATTCTTTCTAACAGAGGTGCGCTCGGACAACTCGCGCAACCGTAATCAGGCGCCTACGGGTAGTACGGATTTGGAAATCACTCACTTGGATATCTATAAAGTGGAAACTTCCAATGCGTTGAACAACACTTATTGGGAAGCGGTATATCACAATATAGCTAATTGCAATACTGTGTTGCAACATTTGGATGGTGCGGACGATCCAGAGAAAAGGATACAGTTTGAGGCGGAGGCACGCTTCATCCGGGCTTATCACTATTTTAATCTGGTTCGCCTTTATGGTCCTGTATTTTTGGTGAGCGAGCGAATCTCTCCGGAAGTTGCCAAGCAGGCAGAACGTACTTCGAGAGAGGAGATATATACTTTTATTGAGGAAGATTTGAAGTTTGCTGCTGCGGAATTGCCGGAAAAGTACGATGATGAAAATTTAGGGCGTGCAGATCAATGGGCAGCAAAAACTTTGTTGGCCAAAGTCTATCTGACGCTTTCCAATAATGGGAAAGTTACGAAAATGCTCCAACAGGCAAAAACATTGCTGGAAGATGTGAAGGAGAATAGCGGATACGGACTGTTGTTGGATGCCGGACTGATGGGTAGCGTGTATGCAAATGTATTCAGTACGGCCAATGAGATGAATAAAGAGATGATATTTGTGTGTCGTTATGCTGCCGGTGGTAAGGGATTGGGTGCTCCGTTTGCCAATTATTTCGCTCCCTCGGCAAGTGAGGATGCAGTGATTTATGGAAGTGGGAGCAGCTATAACTGCCCGACTGAGGACTTGATTGATGCTTATAAAGCGGAAGCGGGAGACCAGCGCAAGGATGTGGTTCTGAGTGAAACCTGGACTAGCAAGTTGGGAGTTCTTCAGCATGTCGGCTGGGTGAGGAAATACTATTCTCAGGTGACTGTACGTTATGATGCGGAAAATGACTGGCCGATTCTTCGCTTTGCCGATGTGTTGCTGATGTTGGGAGAGATCGAGAATGAACTGAACGGACCGACAGATATAGCGAACAGGTATTTGAATGATATCCGTGAGCGTGCCGGACTGGAGGCGATAACTCCTGCTAATCGTGTGGAGTATCGTGCGGCGATGGCGAGAGAAAGAAGATTGGAATTTGCGATGGAGAACCAGAGATTCTTTGATTTGGTGCGTACGAACCAGTTCATCGAAGTAATGGAAAACCACTTGCGGACGGAGCAGACACGAAATCAAAGTAGTGGTAGCAAGAGTGATTATTATGGCAATGAAAAGTATAATACATATGTACCGAATCCTAAATTGGAGAACTGGCAGTTGCTGTTGCCCATTCCTTATAATGTGATGATTTCAGCTCCGAATGCGACACAGAATGTCGGTTATTAATAGAGAGTGGCATATATAAACTTAAAGACTTGAAAGACATGATGAAGATAAATAAAAGAATGATGGGATGGGTTTCCGTAATAGCAGGCATATTGATGTTTGCAACATCTTGTCATGAAACGTTGAATGTAGATCCTTTGGATACTACTCCACCGGAAATTACGGGGTTCACTCCTAAGGTAGGGCAAATCGGAACAATGGTCAGCATTACGGGTACGCATTTGAGGGATGTGACTACCATCAAGATTGGTGGTGTGGAAGCGAATGTCATCCGTGTGAACCGTACATTGGTAATGGCGGAGATTACTAAAGACAATCTTTCCGGAAAAATAGAAGTGACCAGTCCTTACGGTAAGGCTGTGGCTGACGAAGATTTTATAATTGAATATCTTAGACCGAAAGTGACGGAATATCCGAGCGAAGCCGGTGTTTTTGCTGCAATGGTTATTAAAGGTGAGAATCTGGACTTGGTAAATGAGATTGCCTTTGGGACGGAAACGTCTGTCAAAAAAGCGAACTTTGAATTGCAATCGGATGAAAAGATAGAGATTATTGTTCCTTATTATAAAGCTGATGGGGCGGTAGACCTTATTTTTAAGTATAATTATGGTATAGAACCCACGGAGCTGGTAATTGAAAATGCCTTTACGTTGAACGCATCTGCTCCGTCTGTTACTTCTGTTTCCGAAAAAGCATTTATAGGAAATACTTTTGAAATTGAAGGAACTAATCTGCAAGTAGTTGAGAAAGTCTTACTGGAAGGTCGCGAACTGGCTATCGAGTCGGTTACACCGACGAAGTTGGTTTGTCTGGTACCGGCTGATTGTGAGGCTAATGAAAGTGCTAAGGTAGAGATTGTCTATTTTGATGGAAACATGCAGGATGTTGCCGGTAACATCCGTCTGCAAGAGTCACCTTGTTATGTATGGAGAAGTGTAACGTTGTATGGGCCTACACATCCGAATGTAAATTTCTTTAGCGGTATTACAGGCTTGTCATATACCCCTTGTGAGTTTGAAGCGAACGCAAATAAGATTCATCTGGCATTATATCCTGGGGCTAACGGTTTGAACCTTGGATCGCTTTATCCGAAAGACGGCGGCTTGTTGGATAAACGATGGACTTGTAACGGAAATCAAATTTCGGGAGCAAACGGGGTACCCATGCGGTTCCGTAAACTGAAAGAGAGCAATGAAGCGGATGCCAAATTCATAAAGATGATTAATGAAGGTACGTTGGAGTATTTTGATGCAGAGACGGCAGCCGAGGCTGGATTGTCATATAGCACAAAGAAACAGGTTATTCGTCATAAAGCGGAAGATGATACGAGTGGTGGAACTGGTGGTTTGCCATATAACGCAAGTAATGATGAAGGTATCACGATTGGTGGCATTAATCTGGTGATGGTTACAGACAAGGAGTATAAAGAGGTACTTCAGATAGGTTTTGTGAGAATCATTGATTAGTGTGAGCAGAACTTCCGCTGCCGATGCGAATGGCACGATGACGCTCGATTTCTATTTCCAGAAAAAATAATGGTTCCGAAAAGCATTGGGAACTAAAAACAGATTTTTAAAGATAAGAACATGAAAACAATGAAAGATATAATAAAAGAGATAAGCAAATGGACTTCAATTATTATCAGCGTATTGATGTTCGCAGTAGCATGTAGTGATGACAAGGAAGACGGAGCGCCGGAAGAACCGGCTCCGGCTGCACCTACTATTACAGACTTTGTTCCACCTCACGGAGTGCCGGGAGTGACAATCACGATTACAGGTACTGGGCTGAAGGAAGCCAACGAAGTGACGATAGGTGGCAAGCAAGTGGAACTTACAGGTGAGGCTACGGATACTGAAATAAAAGTGGTGACTACGGAAGAGGTAACAGGTGGCAAGATTAAAGTCACGACTCCGTATGGAACTGTCGAAACGGTCAGTGAGTTTGTAGTAGACGCAGTATTTCAGACACCATCGCTGACTGTAGTACCTCAGGATAACGTTAGCTATTGGGATATTATTACGCTGGAAGGTGAAAATCTGGATATAGTGGAGAAAGTGTTTTTTGGCACTGTAGAAGCAAGGATTATCAGAGAGGATGAGGCTACCAGAGCTGTTGAGGGCGCTTCGGGAACGGAACTGAAAGTGGAAGTTCCTTATTATGACACAACGGATGCTGTGAATATTTTCTTGGAGTATACGAATGAGGACAACGAGTCTGTAAAGATGGATACCCAAAAGAGCTTTACGGTAACTCCTCGTGCACCGAAACTGGATGCCGTATCGTCTATCGATGCTGACTTCTTCGACCAGATTTCACTGACAGGAACAGACCTGCACTTGGTAGAAAAGGTGATTTTCGGCACAACAGAGGCTGTTATAGATAAAGAGAACTCAAACAGTACGGTATTAAAAGTGACAGTTCCTTATTATGAAGAGGAAGAACCTGTGACAATCACTTTGGTGTATCGTTATGGAGCGGAAGATAATGTGGCGGAAGGAAGAAGAAGTGAATCTTCCGATAAGTTTGCTGCAAAGAAAGTCCAACCGGAAAATGTGGAATGTCCGGAAAGTATTATGCCTGGAACTGTGTTTGAAATTACAGGTAAGAACTTATTGATGGTAGAAACTGTGAAAATTGGTGATTATGTGGTCACAATTGACAAAGGAGCGTCTACCCAAGAGAAATTAGTTTGTTCGTTGCCGGGTGATATATCGGAAGGAAGCACTGGCAACAATTTTGTCATCGTATATTGGAATGGGATGAAAACCAAAACTGTTTCAACTAATATTGAGATTAAGGTGCAAGCTAATATCATCATTAGGAATGTGGTATTGGCTACTGATAATGGAACCGCTCGTTATTATAGCTTGACAACAGGAAATTATTATACGGCATCTGACTATACGGATGTTCAGGACACAGAAATATTGGTTGAGTTTAGCAGAAAAGGAGGAGCGAATGATGCCACTAATAATTATAATAGAATAAATGCGTCGGTTTATAAAAACAATGTAGTTCCCCGACATGGCTTTCCATTGTTCTTCAGACGATTGAACAAGAATGTAAATACAGATGAAACTCCTATTGTTGACTTCATAAAGGGAACAAGTACGGAAAATGTAGAGAATACTCCTATTACCATGGAAAAAATGTTGGCATTGGGATATGATAATGCCAATGCTGACGGTAGTGTTGGTGGTACTAATAAATCAAGGGAATATACATATATAGATTACAGACTAAACGATGATAAATGGAATGATGGAACACTGTCAGCTATGGCTGCTATTGCAGGAATTCAACCTGGAGATATACAAGTAGTGGTGATAAGGAAGTCTAATAAGAGTGGTGAGGACAGGACAGTTTTGGGATTGGGATTTATTGAAATGGTTTCGATTGATAAGGGGGAAATAAGCGCAGACCCTAATGGGGATGCGAAAACTGCCTCATGGACAGTAAATCTGTATTTCCCGAAAGATATTCTTTCTGTTGCTGATAAAGTAATACGTGAATAATCATAATTAAAATTATAACAACCATGAAAAAAGTAGTATTATTAGCCGCATTCGCTGTGGCAGCATTGGCAGCCAATGCACAAGTATTGAGAAATGAGTTTTTAAAAGACTACAAGCCGGGTGATAAACTGGAAAAGGCTGTTTATCAAGAGGCAACGGAAGCGATTCGTATTAATACGTGGAACGGGGCGTTCGACCAGAAGAGAGTGCCGGAAATACCAAGTCCGGTAATTGTGAACGGACTTGCTTATGATGGTTATCCTGAAGGAGGGGTTGCCATTAGTTTGGGAGGTTTCCCGAACGATATCAAGGGTAGCTGTGTCAGTGTGTATTCATTGTCGGACAATAAGAATGAATTCCGCAAAGGAGCTTATTACTTGGCTTTCCTTGTCAATATGAAGAAAACAGGTGGTGGTTTTTCCGAATTGGTCGGAATGAATGTCAGCCATACCGGTAATGCAACGCGCGGAAAGGTATATGTGAAGCGTGGTGAGGACCGCAAACTTGTATTTGGTGTAGGTGCACGCAAGCTTGGAGCAGAATCGAAATCGTATGATTTCAATAAGACGCATTTGCTGGTGTTGAAGATGGATATTGCCAAACAAGAGATGGCTCTGTTTATTGACCCTCAACTGACAGCGGAAGAGCCTACTCCGGAACTGGTAGCGAAAGGTGAACCGGGAGAAATAAAGAATGCTATTAAGGGTATCTATTTCCGTTATCGCAGAGGTTGTGACGGTGCTGTCGGAGGTTTCCGTTTCTCGAACAACTGGGCAACAGCCATCGGTAAATAAATGTCAGTATGGTAAAAAGAATATTTGTAGCGGGAGTTCTTTGGGCTGTCTGTTCTTCGTTAGGGTTTGTTCATGCCGGAGAAAAGGTATATGTGCTGGAGAATTCTTATATGTCGCGGACACTGGTCGTCAAAGACGGTGTCCTGTCGACCAGGCAAATAGTCAACAAGCAAGCCGGAGCCAATTTGGTTCCGGTTTCTTGTCAGGAGTTTGCCCTACGAATCTCCGAGGGGACGGATAAGGAAGGTACGGACAAGATTCTGACCGCAAAAGATTTTGTAGTAGCGTCTGTGGACAAGAAATTCACTTCTTCTGTGCGCAGCTATCGTTTCCATCTCAAGAACAAGGTTCACGCCCTTGCTGTCGATGTCTGTTATGAACTCGCGGAAGATAATTTCTATGGGCATAAGTATCTGGAGATTGTTTCCGGGAAGAAAGTGACGCTGGAAAAGATAGATGTGGAATCCATTGCTTTTGAGGACGCATTTCAGAATTATAAGTTGAAGTTGATAACGGCGCGGAAATCCGGCGGATGGAAGCCGGGACTGGGGCAGCCGGTATATACGACAGCTACAGCCACATTTTGGGGCATGGAATTTCCGGGAGCTTTCAATACGGTTGAAGAGGGAAGTACGATTACCTGCGGTTATCTTCGTGGCAAGGATTTGCTGCCGAAAGAGCGTTACACTACTTACCGGAGCGTGGTGGGAGTAGCCGATGACAAGAACTTTATTGATGATACGTTCTTCTATTATATCGACCGTATCCGTCGTCGTCCTGCCCGTTTGCAGGTGCAGTACAACAGTTGGTTTGATTATGGCAACCGGGTATCGAAGGAGACATTTGCCAAAAGTCTCCGCAAGGTGCATGAAGAATTGGTGACTCGTCGTGGCTGCCGTCCTCTCAATGCCTATGTGATTGATGACGGTTGGCAGGATAAAAGCAAGCATGTGACCTGGGCTGATACCGTCTGGAAGATTAATCGTAAGTTTGCCCCTTACTTCAGGGATAGCCGGCAAGAAGTATTGAAAGCGGGTTCCACTTTGGGAATCTGGCTAAGTCCGGCATCTATCTTCGGAGCGCGTCCGATGGTGGAAAGAATGGGTGGATATGGTTTTGAGGCTCTTTCTTATGGTATGTCCATGACCGGAGAGAAGTATATGGGCAGACTGGAAGACCGTGTGCTTGACTTGGCGCGGCATGGGGTTTCTTATTTTAAGTTTGACGGGCTGTTCGGTCATCTCAATATCCGCGACTTCGAGTTGCAGGGACGGGGAACGGCTGCGATGCCCCAACTGGGATTGGAAGGTTTCTCTACCAGTGACGAGCGGCTTAACGACCCGAAATATGATGAGTTGAAAAGCTACTATCTGGTAGCGGGCACAGAACGGCTGATGAAAATCTTTGATGGCTTGCACAAGGTGAATCCGGATATTTTTATTGCTATCACCAATGCGGCCTATCTGAGTCCGTGGTGGCTGTCGTATGTTGATGTCGTATGGCTGATTAATGCCGGAGACGCTGCCAAAGGTAAAGACCGTACGGGAGAACTGGTCTATCGTGACCATGTGTACCATCAGATTTGGCAACAGGAGAACACTAAATTCCCGATGAACTCTATCTTCAACCATGAACCCAAAAAGGTTACTGCCAACGAAGACCGTAAGAGCTTTAAGGATTATCTCTTTATGAACCTGAGCCGCGGAACAGGATTTGTCGAGCTTTACTTGAAAACAGACAGCTTGTCTGCTACTGACTGGGATGTACTGGCAGAAGGTCTGAAATGGTCTTATCAGGCATTTCCTGCATTCAAGCGGGTGAGGATGCATGGCGGAAATCCCCGAAAGGCGGAAGTATATGGTTACACGGCGTGGAATGAGAAACAGGGATATATCTCCGTTCATAACCCTTCGGAAGAACAACGTGAATACAAGATAACCTTAGACCGCAAGGCGGGTTTGATGCCGGGCATGAAGAAAGCTTACCGGGTTTCTTCCGTATTGGGGGATAAGCCGCAGACTGTCCGTGAGGAGTATCATTACGGGGATGTTCTCTCCTTGACGCTTCGTCCGAAAGAAATCCTGTTATTGGATTTTGCCATCTAATTAATAAATAGGTGGTAGTACTTGATTGGAAAATGGAGTAACTTAATCTTGAAAATATCATGAAAATAAAAAGACTGATAAGTATTATAGTCTGTTGGCTGGCTTTAGTTACGGCAAACGGGCAGATTCAGTGGCAACAAGTGGAACCGGGAGTATGGAAAGGGATTGTAGGAAAGCCCGAAGCGTATTCATTGTTGGGAGTTTCGGGTGCTGCCCCTTTGAAGGAAGGATTCAAGCGGTTGCCGGAAGCCGGACTGCCCGGTTTGGCGGGTCAGGTTGTCAGCAGGATTGAGGCGGGTAAGACGATACTGCGTTTGCCGCTCCGCAAGGAAGAACAACTGTATGGTTTCGGACTGAACTTCCAGACGGTGCATCAGCGTGGGAAGATTCTGAATCTGCATGTTGACCATTATGGCGGAAAAGATACGGGGCGTACTCATGCACCTGTGCCTTTCTACGTATCCAGTGCGGGGTATGGTGTGTTTATTAACTCTGCGCGTTATCTGACGGTTTATGCCGGTTCGGCCGCCCGCAAGGACAGCCCGGAGAAGCCGGTAGCCAAAGACCGGAACACGGACAAAAGCTGGAGTTCTCAACAATACTCCGATGCGGTTGAAATCCTGATACCTGCCGAAGGCGTAGAGGTTTACCTGTTTGCAGGTCCCACTCCGTTGGATGCGATACGCCGCTATAATTTATTATGCGGCGGCGGGACATTGCCGCCCCGTTGGGGACTGGGATTTACGCCAACGGACACAGAAACTGTATGATGCGGACAAGGTGGAAAAGGAGGCGGAAGAGTTTGAGAGAAGAGGGTATCCGCTGGATTTTATCGGATTGGAGCCCGGCTGGCAGAGTAAGGCTTATCCTTGTTCATTTGAATGGGATAAAGGGCGTTTTCCGGAACCGGGTGCATTTGTCGACCGGATGAAACAAAAAGGAATACGTATCAACCTGTGGACGAATCCGTATGTGTCTCCCGCTTCGGGGATTTATAAGGATATATATCCATATACCGGTTCTCATACAGTGTGGTGCGGCATCGTGCCGGATTGGGGGATGGAGCAGGCGCGTCGCATCTGGATGGACAAACTGGAAAAGGAACATATCGGCATAGGAGTCAGCGGATATAAAATAGATGAGGTGGACGGATACGACCGTTATATATGGCCGGATGTAGCTACATTCCCTTCCGGCTTGTCTGCCGAGCAGATGCGTCAGACCTATGGCTTATGGGTACAGCGTATGACTGCTGATATTTATAAGAAGCGCAATCAACGCACTTTCGGTTTGGTACGCGCTTCCAATGGTGGCGGAAGCTCGTTCCCGTATGTGCTTTACAACGATTATTACAGTCACCGTGACTTTATTACCGCATTGATTAACTCCGGTTTTAGCGGGGTGCTCTGGACACCGGAAGTACGTAGCTCGAAAAGTGGCGAGGACTGGTTACGCCGTTTCCAGTCGGTGGTATTCTCACCGATGGCGATGATAAACGCCTGGGCAAGCGGCACCAAACCGTGGACATTTCCCGAGGTGGCGGAGCAGGTCAGGGAATATGCTTTGCTGCGTATGCAGATGATGCCATACTGGTATAGTGAGTTTGCCAAATACCGCTTTGAAGGGACACCGCCTTTCCGGGCAATGAACCTCGAACCCGGGTTTGAGTCCGGCAAACAGACTTACGGAGAGGAGGTTAAGAATAAGAATCTGGAAGATAATCCTTATCTGGAGGCAGTGGGTAAAGAAGTGAAAGACCAGTATATGGCAGGGGAATATCTGCTGGTGGCACCGATGTTCAAGGGGGAGACCCAGCGTACGGTAGTATTGCCGGAAGGTAATTGGTACGACTTCTACACGGGTGAGTATGCGGGCAATGGAGAAGTGATAACGGTGAAGCCGGGATTGGAACGTATTCCGGTATATGTAAAAGATGGGGCCGTCATTCCTATGATGGAACCAATGCTACATGCTCCTAAGGCAGGCGAGAAGATAAATCTTGAAATTCGTCATTACGGTATGAAGGCAGGCGACTATCGTCTGTATGACGACGACGGGGAAACTTTCGACTACGAGAACGGTATGTACTCCTGGCGTTCTATTACTGTCAGCCGCACTTCCAATGGTAAATGGAAAGGAAGTATCAGTAAGGCGGAGAAAGGGTATCCCGATAATATAGGCAAAGTTACCTGGAGATTTATGACAAACTGAATGAAAACATTCTGATTATGAAAATATTTTCAAATTCTCTCTTTCACAGAATGAACTGTAAGACTATGTGTTTCAATCTTGGTGCCATATTGCTGGGCGGATTATTATTTTGTTCGTGCAGTGACGATGAAAAGGTGGAGGAACCGCCGGTGTTTGTCAAGCCGGTGGCTCCGGCTGTGAATCCGGTGGATGGTATATGGATAGAGGAAGATGCCGATGACTTGGAGAACGGGCAGGAGCGTCATTTGACCTTTGACAGCGATTTTTCCTATCGTCAGGAGGTCTATTCGGTGACGGGCGACCGTTTGCAAACAGAACATATTGGCACTTATGAGACAAAGGGCGATATGCTTTATTATGATAATGATGATGTGCGGAAGTTCAAGATAGAGAATAACCGGCTTCAAATAGCTGCCTCTTCAAATGGGAAAGACAAAGAAAGGTCTTATAAACATTATAATTATGGTGATGGCATCAAATCGGTTAACAGGTTGGTACTGACCGCAAAAGGAATGTTGACCACAGAGGAACTTGATGCTTTCAAGGGCTATATGATGTATAATTCCGCCTTGCAGGTACCGGTAACTCCCCAATATGACAATACATGGGTGTTTCGTACCTTGGGCAAGAGCATGGGAGCCTGCACCCGCCTGTTTGAGATAACGTATGACCTGACTTTCCTGAACCGGGTGATTGAGTATGCCGATGCCGCGCTTTATACCCGTAACGGACAACCCGGTGGGGACTTCCGTATCGTGAGATGGACAGGTGAACCGAATGACATCTGGCCTTCTACCGGAGCGGATGAGGAAAAGGTTGACGGAGCGGTGGAACAGGGAGCGGTGTTGGCACGTATTGCATATTGTGCACGCCTTATTTTGCAGACCCCTTCTATCTGGAACCAGCGGGTAGCTGCCAACGACCGTTATTATTATGGTACAACCTACAAGAAACGCGCGGAGACATACCTGCGTATGTGTGATGAAATTTATGATAATTGGTTGACGAGGTTCGTTCATTCGGGAGACTTGGTTTTTTATCGCAGAAACAGCACTGCCCTTATCGAACCTATCGCTTGGAATCAAGCTTTGATGGCTTGTGACGGCTTGACGTATATGGCACAATGCCACGAAATTCTGGGAAATGCCTCAAGGGCTGCTTTATACGACCGGGTGGTGCGTGGCAATCTGGAATTCTTTATCAAGGATTCGTGGACGGTAACCTCTAATGCCGGATCCACTTGTCTGCAATGGCGTTATTCTAAAGTAGCCGACAAGGTGAAGCATGCGGAAGACTTGAATCATGCCTCGCTGGTAGCGAATGTGATTTATAATATTTATCTGAGCGGTCGTCATCCGTATATTGATGAAACCATGGAGCGGTTGGCTAATACGATGTTTGATATTGTATTTTGTACGAAAGATGACCAGGGACGTTTCCCCGGACGTATCAACGGTGCTTACGAAGGCAAATATATGGATAACTATGTACGCGACGACCATATGCAACTGGCTGATATCCGGAAGGATTGGTATGAGAAGGTATTGGAGATTAACAAGGGTAAACTGCCGGGTAATTTACCTATGGTTGGTCGTGCTTTGTGGTGCAAGACCCGTCGGTTGCCAGCTCCGGAAGATATTACCGCCCGTTTTGGAGCACGGGGACAGGAAGTGAACATATCATGGAAAAGTACGGCATCGGGAAGTATCCGGATTTTGCATTCTGCTGATTTGTGGAATTGGGAGGAGATTGCTTCTGTTGATGCACCGACAAATAGTTATATGGATGCAGGCAGGGATAATGCCAAGGTACATTATTATCGTCTGGTATTTTTGCAGGGAGATGATGCCGGTTATTCTCCGTTGATTTGTGTGTCAGAATAAAATTCTGTATTTATAAAGGTTAGTCTATGTTGAGATGCACCCTGAAAGTTTTTATCAGACTTTTGGGGTGCGTTTCTTTGGACTCTGTTTATTGCCATCTATCCCGTATCTTATCAGGAAAACTGGCACAGCCTTTATTTTGTCCGGCAAGCGCATCCCACCAGATGGTCATTGATAAACCCTGAAGCCTGCAAGTGGGCGTAACAAATCGTCGTTCCGAAGAATTTGAACCCTCGTTTTTTCATATCCTTACTCATGGCATCGGATTCGGGGGACGACACGGGAATCTCGCTCAATGAACGGAAAGTATTGACAATCGGTTTTCCGTCGGGAAAGAATGTCAGTGTGTAGTTATAAAAACTACCGAACTCCTTTTGCAGGGCGAGGAATTGCCTGGCATTGGTGATGGTCGATTTGATTTTCAGGCGGTTTCTCACAATGCCGTCAAACTGCATCAACCGTTCCACGTCTTCATCGGTCATTTGCGCTACCAGCGTGGCATCGAAATCACAAAAGGCTTTGCGATATCCCTCACGCTTCTTAAGGATAGTTATCCAACTCAATCCGGCTTGGGCGCTCTCCAACACAAGAAACTCGAACAGCGTCTTATCGTCAGTCACCAATTTTCCCCACTCCTGGTCGTGGTATTTCACATACAGTTCGTCAGTTCCGCACCAACCGCAACGTCCGTTGATAATATCTTGCATATGCATAACATTTTGTAATAGTGTGTGTAAAGATAGCCGATTCACAGTGTCGTGCCAAATATTTATCAGCTTATTATTTCCGAAAACTATTCGCAAGGGTAAATTATGATTTATATAACTACAATCTTTTGTTTGAAAGCAGAAAGTTTCTGAAAGACTTTTATCTTTGCAATATATAATACATACGGCACTATGAAAAAAGTTATTTTTATCCTTGTGGCAATAATCCTTCCCGGCTTGCTTTGTGCGAAAGATGATAAGAGTACCGATGCGTTACTCCGCGAGATTGATGGTATCATTAAGAACCGCCAGACTTATGGGGCAGAAAAGGAAACACGTATTGCCGACTTGAAAAAGTTACTGTCCGAAGCTGCTTCCGACGAACAGCGATATGGATTCTGTGGACGTCTTTTCGATGAATACCGGGCTTATAACCTGGACTCGTCTTTTGTCTACGCCCAGCGGAAACAGGATTTGGCACACCGTCTGAATAAATCGGATTACCTGGATGATTCTGCCATGAATATGGCGGAAGTGATGGGAACCACCGGAATGTATAAAGAAGCGCTTGAACTATTGGGCGAGATTGACAAGAAAACCTTGCCTGATTATCTGTATTCCTATTATTATCATTTATACCGCACTATTTATGGGTTGATGGGCGATTATGCCGTCACGGCAAAAGCCAAGAAAGAGTATTACCGCATGACGGACTTGTACCGCGACTCTCTTCTGCAAACTAATGTATCCGATTCTTTGGGGCATGTATTGGTACTGGCGGATAAATGCACGGTTCATGCACAATATGACCAGGCAATACATATGTTGGCGGACTTCTACAAGAGACCCTCTTTGGATGCTCATGCACAAGCCATGATAACCTATACGCTTTCGGAAGCCTACCGTTTGAAAGGCGATAAGAAAGGACAAAAACATTACCTGGCTCTTTCAGCTATTGCCGACCTGAAATCGGCAGTAAAAGAGTATGTTTCTTTGCGGAAGCTCGCTTCGCTCGTCTACGAAGACGGGGATATAGACCGTGCCTATAACTATCTGAAATGTTCACTGGAAGATGCAACCCTTTGTAATGCCCGCCTTCGTACCCTGGAAATCTCGCAAGTCTTTCCCATTATCGACAAAGCCTACCAGTTAAAGACGGAACGTCAGCAACGGGAAATGAAGACTTCTCTGATTTGTATCAGCCTGCTTTCCGTATTCCTATTGGTAGCCATCCTCTTTGTGTACAAGCAGATGAAGAAAGTAGCCGCCGCCCGTCGCGAAGTCGTTCATACCAACACGCTCCTGCAAGAACTGAACGAAGAACTGCATGACTCCAACTCGCAACTGAAAGAGATGAACCACACACTTTCGGAAACCAACTATATCAAGGAAGAATACATCGGCCGTTATATGGATCAGTGTTCCGCTTACCTGGATAAGATGGACTTATACCGCCGCTCCCTGAATAAGATTGCCGCTGCCGGCAGAGTGGAAGAGCTTTATAAAGCCATAAAATCTTCCCAATTCCTCGACGAAGAACTGAAAGAGTTCTATGCCAACTTTGACATGACCTTCCTGCAACTCTTTCCCAACTTCGTAGACGAATTCAATGCCCTGCTTACCGAACCGATGCAACCCAAACCGGGAGAACTGCTGAACACCGAACTCCGTATCTTTGCCCTTATCCGATTGGGAATCACGGACAGCACTAAAATAGCGCAATTCCTCCGTTACTCCGTGACCACCATCTATAATTATCGGACACGTGTCCGCAACAAGGCTTTGGGAGAAAGAGATGAATTTGAAGCTAAAGTAATGAAAATAGGGAAGGTGGAAGAGTAAGAAAACCACTACTTTTTTAGTCTGACTGCTGTTTTATAATGTTCTTATTCTTAGTGGTTTATACTGTGAGAAACTGTATAAACCACTATATTTTTGCTATCTGCTCAAAGAAGCAGTATTAAATGTGGATACTTTTGTTTCACGGTCATTCAGGAAATGACGCAGCGAATAAAAACAAAAGTAACCCTAATATTAACTTTAAATTAATGTACATGAAACAGAGCATGAAGTCGAAAGGCTTTGAACGCCGCCTCTTATTAATAATGTGGGGCTTGTTCCTATCTCTTGGTGCATTCGCACAACAGATTTCAATAAAAGGACATGTCGTAGATGCTACGGGCGAGCCGGTTATCGGTGCAAGTGTAGTGGAAGGAAGTACGACGAACGGTACGATTACCGATATGGACGGGAATTTTTCTCTGAAAGTGTCCCCTAAGAGTACGCTGACCGTTTCTTTTATCGGATATGCCACCCAGACCGTTCCGGTAAACGGAAAAACATCTCTAACCATCACATTGAAGGAAGATACTGAAGTTCTCGATGAAGTCGTAGTAATCGGCTACGGTACGATGAAGAAAAGCGACCTGACGGGTGCCATCTCTTCCGTTTCTTCCAAAGATCTGATGAAACAACCGTCCCCCAGTCTCGGAGCAGCCTTGCAGGGACGCGCCACCGGACTTCAGGTGATTTCGAGTGGTGCGCCGGGCGATAACGTGTCGATGAAGATTCGCGGCATCGGCTCTATCAACAACAGCGACCCGTTGCTCGTCATTGACGGAGTGCCGACCGATGTTCCCCTGAACATGATTAATATGGACGACGTGGAGACGGTAGACGTATTGAAAGATGCTTCCGCCACCGCTATTTACGGCTCACGCGGAGCTTACGGAGTGATTATCATCACCACAAAGAAAGGAAAATCGGACGCTTCCCGTTTTAACTTCAAAGCCTCTTACGGTATTGAGAAAGCCATCCGCACACTGGATTTACTGGATGCCACCCAATTCGCTTCCCTTCACAATGAAATGATGACTGCCAACGGTCAGCCGCAAAACCCGCTGTTTGAAGACCCCACCTCACTAGGCAGGGGAACGAACTGGACAGACGAACTTTTTCAGACGGCTGCCACCCAAAACTATTCACTGAACTATTCAGGTGGAAATGATAAAACGACTTATTATGTATCTGCCGCTTATTTTAACCAAGAAGGTATCGTGCGTACTACTCAATATGAGCGTTACACCGTACAGTTCAATATGGATACCCAGATGAACAACTGGCTGAAGATGGGAAACAAACTGTCCCTGAACCATGACATCAAGCAAAAGGGAGAATACAGCATCAAGAATACCATGTTGGCACTACCTACGCAAGCCATCAAGAATGACGACGGTTCATGGGCCGGGCCGGTGGGACTCCCGATGTACGTAGGAGACATTGCCAACCCTATCGGAAAGATGATGACTAACTCCACCGCTACCAAAGGTTTCAATGTACTGGGTAATATCTACGCCGAAGTGAAACCATGGGAATGGCTGACTTTCAAAACCATCGTCGGTGTGCAGGCACTCTTCTGGGATGATAAAGGCTGGTCGCCCAAGTATGACTGGCAACCGATTTCACAACCGGAATCCTATGCTTCCCGCAAATATAACAAGAGTCTTACCTTACTATGGGATAACACCCTGAGCTTCAACAAGACTTTTGCGGAAAAGCATCAATTGACCGTGATGGTCGGTTCTTCCGCCCAGAGTAATACATACGAATATTTAAGCGGCTCTATTATGGGATTTATCAGTCCCACCGCCCAGCAATTGGATAATGGTACGCTTGAACCGACTGTCAACGGTAACGGCAGCGATTGGGCATTGCTCTCTTACTTGGGACGTCTCAACTATACGTACGACAATAAATACCTGTTGACAGCTACGATTCGTCGCGACGGTTCTTCCCGTTTTAGCAAGCAGAACCGTTGGTCAAACTTCCCTTCCGTATCTCTTGCCTGGAGACTTTCCGAAGAACCTTTCTTTAAAAAGAGTTTCTGGCTGAGCGATGTGAAAATCCGTGCAGGATACGGCTTGACTGGTAATCAGGCAAGTGTGGGCAATTATGCGTATGCGTCTACTATTCAGACTATCCAATATAATTTCAATGGTACGCAGGTGAATGCCATCGCGCCCTCGGTAATGCCGAACCCGAATGTCCGTTGGGAAGAAGTGGAACAATATAATATCGGTGCCGACCTGACCTTGGTAGACAGCCGTATCAACCTGAGTCTGGATGCTTATGTCAAGAATACGAATGATATGCTTGTGAATATGGTTGTGCCTATCTCCACCGGATATTCGGACATCAACGTTCCCAAGATTAATGCAGGCCAAATGCGGAACAAAGGTTTTGAGGTATCTGTCAGTTCCCGCAACCTTGTAGGAGAGTTTTCCTGGGATACGTCTCTCAACGCTTCTTACAACAAGAATGAGATTATCCGCCTGAATGGTGATGTCCCGATGTATTTCGATAATAACATTCATTCGGTAGGTCATCCGGTCAGTTCCTTCTACGGTTACGTGACGAACGGTATTTTCCAGACACAGGAAGAGGTAGACCGTTATGCCATCCAAACACAGGGAAACGACCCGTATAACCGCACTTCTGCCGGTGATATCAGATTCAAAGACCTGAATAACGACGGAGTCATCAATGATAAAGACCGTACATACCTCGGCAATCCCACCCCGACATGGATTTTCTCAATGAACAACTCCTTTGCCTGGAAAGGCTTCGACCTCGAAATCTTCCTGCAAGGGGCAGCCGGAAATAAAATCTACAATGCGAACCGCGCTTCTTTGGAAGCCATGTCCGTAGCGCAGAACCAGATGACTACCGTTCTCGACCGTTGGCGTGGCGAAGGGACAAGCAACAGTATGCCGCGTGCCGTATTCGGTGACCCGAACAAGAACGGACGTGTTTCCAACCGCTTTATAGAGGATGGCAAATACCTGCGTCTGAAGAACGTAACGCTCGGATATACCCTTCCCGCCGCATGGAGCAAGAAAGCAGCGATGTCCTCTGTACGCTTCTTCGTTTCAGGACAGAACTTGCTGACCTTGACCCGTTACACAGGACTCGACCCGGAGATTTCCGGTTCGGGAAATGACAACAACGTATATCCTATCGCCCGTAATATTACATTCGGTGCATCTGTTTCTTTCTAACCACTTTTATATAGAACCTTTAATTGATTGACAAATATGAAAAAGTTCAGATATATACTCCCTTGTTTCTTGTTGGGCTTGACATTGAATAGCTGTGACGGCTTTCTGGATAAGGAACCATGGGATTCCATCGATACTTCCAAGAGTTTCCAGGCAGCAGAAGACGCGATAGCAGCCGTGAACGGTGCTTATCAGCCGCTTCAATGGCCAAAACTATATAACATGCGTATGTGGACGCTGGACATCATAGCCGGCAATAGCATCGTTGGTGCGGGTGGCGGTACGGATGGTATTGAGACTACCGACTTGGCAAACTTCATCACTACTACCGATAATGCCGGCGTACTGGATGTATGGCGCGGCCCTTCCCCGGGAATTCTCCGTTGCAACTTCGTTATCAAGAACGTGCCGGGCATGAATATCGCAGACCAAGGCTTGAAGAACCGTTGTTTGGGTGAAGCCAAATTTCTGCGCGCCCACTATTACTTTATTCTCGTTCGTCTTTTCGGTGGAGTGCCTTTGCTGACAGAACCGCAGACTTCAGACGATGATCTGAAGCCTTTCCGTGCCTCTAAAGAAGATATTTATAAACAGATAGAGGATGATTTGAAAGAGGCTGTCAACCTGCTTCCCGACAGGGCTTCCTATTCCGCTTCCGACTTGGGACGTGCTTCCAAAGGTGCGGCTATGGGATTGCTGGCGAAAGTATACTTGACCCAAGGAAAAGAGTATGCAGAGATTGTGCGTCTTTGTGACGAGATACAGAAGTTGGGTTATCACTTGAATGATGATTATAGTGACAACTTCAATCCGAATAAGAAGAACGGTCCGGAATCATTGTTTGAAGTACAGTATTATGGCAAGACCAGTTATGACTTCTGGGACAATGAGAATCAGGCTTCTTGGTTGAGTACATTTACAGGTCCTCGCAATTCGGATATGGTAGCAGGTGGTTATGGATGGAACCAGCCGACAGCGGAGTTTGTCAGCCAATACGAAGAGGGGGATAACCGGAAAGACAAGACCATCCTTTACCTGGGATGTCCCGACTTTGACGGAAAGCAGTACCAGTCGTCTTATTCCACTACGGGATATAACCTGCGTAAGTTCCTTGTCCCGAAATCTATCTCTATGGATTTCAATACAAGTCCCGCCAACTTTGTGGTGCTCCGCTATGCCGACGTATTGTTGATGAAAGCGGAAGCTTTGAACGAACAAGCTCTGACGACTGATGCGGAAGTTCCTTTGTATGAAGTGAGAAAGCGTGCGGGACTGACTAACCGTGCGGACATCGAAGGACTGACACAAGACCAGATGCGCGAAAAGATTATCCACGAACGCCGTATGGAACTGGCTTTCGAAGGTGATCGCTGGTTCGACCTTGTCCGTCTGAAAGACAACTATGCCTTGAAGTTCCTTCACTCTATCGGGAAAACCAATGCAGCGGAAAAGCACCTGTTAATGCCTATACCGTTGAAGGAGATAGAAGCGAATGGAAATTTGAAACAGAATCCCGGATATTAATTTTGAAAAAGAAGAATTATGAGAACAAAGATATATATCGGCCTGATTATTTTATTGACAGGTTTTGTATTTAATTCGTGTACATCCGATGAAATGGAAACAGATAAAGGGAGTGAGTCTTTATTGCTGTCTGTTTCATCCAAGATAGTGGAGCTGAACCAGTTGATGAGTGACAGGGAAGCTTTTCATTTTGCCTGGACTGCCGGCAGTAATTACGGAACAAGTTCCCGAATCAGCTATACTCTCGAAATGGATTTGAGAGGTAATAACTTCGCAGGAGGACTGAAGAAGGACATAGGCGCAACGGATTCCCGTATCCTGGCATTTAATCATAAAGAGTTGAATGATTTGCTGGCGGAAGTATGGAATAGTTCTTTAGATGAGACATTGGAGTTTGAAGCCCGCGTGACGGCTATTGTATCGGGACATGAAGCATTTACCCGGATATCTCCTGTCGTTACATTCAAAGTGACACCTTATATTGAACGTTATCTGAATCTATGGATGATTGGCGGAGCAACCGCAGGTGGATGGAGCCTGGATAGCGCTACCCCGATGGAATCCATTGAAGATGAGCCTAATGGTTTTATCTGGGAAGGCATACTTCTATCCGGGGAACTGAAATTTGTCTTACAGAAAACTTCTTTTGTTCCTTCCTTCAATAAAGATGGTGAAGATGAGAATAAACTCGTTTATAGGGAGAATGATGATGAGCCGGACGAAAAGTTTATAATAAACACTCCGGGTAATTATCGGATAAAGCTGAATCTGAGTACTCTGGATATTGAAATTACGGATTTGGGCGGAGAGATGGTTTATCCTAATCTTTGGATGATTGGTTCGGCTACTACCGGACAGTGGTCGCTTGATAACGCTACGAAGATGACTCCGATAGCCGATGAACCTAACGGATTTGTTTGGGAAGGTGAGCTTGGAACGGGTGAACTTAAATTTGTGACTCAGCAGAGTGATTTCTATCCTTCGTTTGGCAGGGACGGAAGTGATGAGAATAAACTGATTTATCGTCAGGATGAGAATGACGGGCCGGATAATAAATTCAATATCAAGCGTGGTGCCAGCTATCGGGTGAAAGTAAATCTGAATACATTGGATATTGAAATCACCAATTTGGATGGTGAAGAACCGGATAACAGTGAATTTTGGATGATTGGAACTGCGGCAGGAGAGACGCCGATAGCCATGGCAAAAGATGATTCGGCTCCTGAGCTTTTCACTTATAATGGAGAATTGCAGGACGGTACTTTCCGGATTTCAAAAGACAAAGAAGGGACTGAAGTGGTGACAGAAGAGAAGCAGACGTATAAAAGTAAATATGCTGTGACATTCAATGTCGGTAGCCAGGACTTGACAGTGGAACAAATTGTAGTTTACGAGAAGGTTTGGGCAATGGGAGAAGCGGTATCCGGAGATTTTGCCTGGGAGAATGTGAAAGAACTTACACAAAGCAGCTCTAACAAGAATGAATTTGTATATGAAGGAGAATTGGGAACCGGACAGATAAAGTTTCCTCTCCAATTCGGTGATTACGGTGGTTTATTCTTTATTGCGGAAGAAGATAATAAAGGAGTGTATGATGAGTTTACAGGCTCATGTTATCTCTCTTCTGATAAGGGCGACAATAAATGGTATATGAATAATGCCGGAACCTTTAAGGTTACTATCAATACCTATAAAAAGGAGATTCATTTTCAAAAGAAATAACGATTAATACAGATTGAATTATGAAACTGACGAAATATATAATGGCTTGTATCCTGGCTTTTTCATTGGCCGGTTGTATCGACGACGAGCCTTCGCACAATCCTATTACTTACGGAGACGGCTATATCACCGTACTGCTGTCTACCGATAAAGCCGCCTATCAGCCGGGAGAACCGGTACAACTTTCTTTGAACAATCTTCCCGAAGGGCAGGTGACCATTCGCTATAAGCATCTCAACAAGGTGCTTTCCGAAACTCCCCTCACCGGAAAGTCATGGAGTTGGAATCCGCCGGCAGATGACTTTAAAGGTTATATGGTCGACTTATATACAGTAGAGAATGGCGAAGAGGTTGTTCTGGGCAGCATTGCCATTGATGTGTCTTCCGACCCTGCACGTTTTCCGCGCAACGGATTCCTTTCCGAATATGGCAAGATGAGCGGAAAGGAGATTGATAAGATTATGGATAACCTGAACCGCCATCATATCAACTATGTGCAGTATCAGGACTGGCATTACAAGCATCATAAGCCGTTGGCGGGTTCACCTTCCTCTCCGATGGACGTATGGAAAGATATTATCAACCGTGATTGTTACCGTTCTACCGTACAGGGATATATTGATGCCGGGCATAAGCGGGGTATGAAATCTCTTTTCTATAACCTTGCCTACGGAGCATTGAATGATGCGGCGGACGACGGTGTGAAAGAAAACTGGTATCTCTTTAAGGATAAGAACCACGGAAATAAGGATTATCATCCGCTGGGTTCTCCTTTCAAGAGTAATATTTATCTGACGAATCCTGCTTTGCAGGAATGGAGAGACTACATGGTTCAGCAAAACAACGATGTATACGAAGTCTTTGATTTCGACGGTTATCAGATTGACCAGTTGGGCGACCGGGGAACTTTGTATAACTACGATGGCAATGCCGTCAACCTTGCCTCTACTTTTCCCGCGTTTATAAAAGCGATGAAAGAAGCGCAGCCGGAAAAGTCGTTGGTAATGAATGCCGTATCTCAATACGGGCAGAAAGACCAGATTGCCAATTCTCCGGTGGACTTCCTCTATACGGAAGTTTGGGACAAACCCACCAGTAATGGTTTCAGCATCCTTTCCGGTATAATCACGGACAATGATAAATGGTCGAACGGAAAGAAAACCGTATTGGCTGCCTATATGAATTATAAGCTCGGCGGCGAGGGACGTGGTTACTTTAATACGCCCGGTGTATTAATGGCAAATGCCGCTATCCATGCATGGGGCGGTGCACATCTCGAATTGGGCGAACATATGCTGACAACCGAATATTTCCCTAACAGCAATCTGTCGATGAAAGGGGAACTGAAGAAGGCGATGGTTACTTACTACGACTTTATCACCGGATATGAGAACCTCTTGCGTGACGGCGGAGAATTCTATGGCGCTACAGTTTCTTCTATGGATGGAAAGATGACTATTAACCAATGGCCGCCCGTCCGCAATCAGATAGCGACTGTCGGAAAACGGTTCGACAACAGGGACGTGATTCATTTCCTGAACTATACCAATGCCGTGCATCTCGACTGGTGTGACTCTAACGGAACACAGGCTGCGCCTTCTTTGATTGAGTCGGCTCAGACAAAGATAAACGTAAAAGGTACGGCAAAATCCGTTTGGGTGGCTTCACCGGATGCAAGTTTCGGAGTATCCCGGAAGCTGGACTTTACGCAGGAAGGAAACGAGATAAAGGTGACGCTTCCGTCATTGAGTTATTGGACAATGCTCGTAGTGGAATACGAATAAACAAGCGAAAACTGTGAATATCAACAGGATAATATGCGCAGAAAAACATGCGCAGAATAGTATGAACAGAATAATATGGACAGAATAATAGGTATGAACAGGATAATAGTCAGAAGTGGAAACATTGTAAGGGAGAGCCAAAGAAGTATGAACAGGATAATAGTATGGATAATAGCCTGTTTTCTCCCCCTTTCAGTGCTTTGGGCTACTGACGGCGCGAAAACATGTACTTCTTTCTCGCAGCAGGGACGCCAGGTGACTTTTCACCTGGCGGACAGCGCCGCCTTGCAACTGCAACTTTGCAGCCCTTCCGTAGTAAAAATATACTTCTCGCCCGACGGGCGATTTCAGCGGAAGAACGCTTCTTTTGCCGTCATCAATGAGGAACTGGAAGAGGTAGGTGCGATTCATGTGGACGAGCAGGCTGCCTGCTACGAAATATTCACCCAGAAGCTGCGCATCCGGGTGAATAAATCCCCCATGAGCCTTCAGATATTCGACAAGTATCAGAAGCTCCTGTTTAGTGACTATGCCGACAAGGGGCACGTGAGTGAAGGAACAAGGAAAGTGGAATATAAGGTTCTCCGTCGTGACGAGCATTTCTTCGGACTTGGTGAGAAAGCGGGCAAGATGAACCGTCGCGGAGAGTCATATAAAATGTGGAATAGCGACAAGCCTTGTTACAGCGTAGCTGAAGACCCGCTTTACAAAAGCATCCCTTTCTTTATGAGCAGCTACCGATATGGCATCTTCCTGGATAATACATATAAGACGGAATTCAAGTTCGGTACGGAAAGCCGTGATTATTACAGCTTCGAAGCCCCGGACGGCGAAATGATTTATTACTTTATCTTTGGTAAAGACTATAAAGAAATCATCAGCCAATACGTCGACCTGACCGGCAAACCTATCATGCCCCCGAAATGGGCTTTAGGCTTTGCGCAATGCCGTGGCTTGTTGACAAGCGAGAAGTTAAGTCGCGAAATAGCCGAAGGCTACCGTAAGCGGGGAATCCCTTGTGACATTATCTATCAGGACATCGGCTGGACGGAACACTTGCAGGACTTCGAATGGCGGAAAGGGAACTATGAGAACCCGAAGAAGATGCTTTCTGACCTGAAAGGGATGGGCTTCAAAGTAATCGTATCCCAAGACCCGGTTATCTCCCAAGCCAATAAAAAGCAATGGGAAGAAGCAGACCGCCTGGGTTATTTCGTAAAGGACAGTACGACCGGCAAGAGTTACGATATGCCCTGGCCTTGGGGTGGTAACTGCGGTGTGGTGGACTTCACCTTACCCGCCGTAGCCGACTGGTGGGGAACTTATCAACAGAAACCTGTTGACGACGGCATCTCCGGCTTTTGGACGGATATGGGCGAGCCTGCCTGGAGTAACGAAGAGCAAACGGAACGTCTGGTCATGCAGCACCATTTGGGCATGCACGATGAAATCCATAACGTCTACGGACTGACCTGGGACAAGGTAGTCAAAGAGCAATTTGAAAAGAGAAATCCGAACCGCCGTGTTTTCCAAATGACCCGTGCCGCCTATGCGGGATTACAACGCTATACGTTCGGTTGGACAGGTGATTGTGGCAACGGGGACGATGTATTGCAAGGTTGGGGACAGCTAGCCAATCAGATTCCAGTAATGCTTTCCGCCGGCTTGGGACTAATCCCGTTTTCTACTTGTGATATTACAGGCTATTGCGGAGACATCGAAGATTATCCGGCTATGGCGGAACTCTATACCCGCTGGGTGCAATTCGGTGCTTTCAACCCTTTGAGCCGTATTCACCATGAAGGGGATAACGCAGTAGAACCCTGGCTATTCGGTTCGGAAGCGGAAAAGAACGCTAAAGCCGCCATCGAACTGAAATATCGTCTACTACCATATATCTACACCTACGCCCGCGAGGCTTACGATACGGGATTGCCTATCATGCGTCCTCTTTTCCTTGAATATCCGGCGGATACGGAAACTTTCTCTACGGATGCCCAATTCTTATTCGGCAGTGAATTATTAATAGCCCCCGTCGTAAAGAAAGGTGCCCGCACAAAGAACGTCTACCTGCCCGAAGGTACATGGATTGACTATAACAACAAGCAGACGGTCTACACCGGTGAGCAATGGACTACCGTCGACGCTCCCTTGTCTTCCATACCGATGTTTGTAAAGCAAGGCTCAATCATCCCCACAATGCCTGTAATGAACTACACCCATGAGAAGCCGGTATATCCGCTGACTTTTGAAATCTTTCCGGCACAGGAAGGTGTACAGGCGAGTTTTACTCTCTACGAGGACGAAGGAGAAGACCTGGGATACCAACGTGACGAGTTTGCAAAAACTCCCATTGTATGCCGAACCTTGCCGGATGGAATTGAGCTGACTGTTTCTGCCCGCGAAGGAAAGGGGTACACTGTCCCCGGTCCAAGAAATCTTCTATTCCGTATTTATTCTGCGAAAGTGCCCAAAGAGGTAACTGTCCAAGGGAAGAAAATAAAGAAAGCCAGACCGGAAAGACTGGAAGCAGATTTGGAGAATAATACGGAATCTGTACTATGGAGTTGGGATAAGGAAAATGGTGTGTGTAGTGTGCGGATACCTGATAAAGGTATTAATGAGCAGATCATGGTTGCTTTTTAACTAAGTAGGGCGGGGCGGCTGTTGGCAAGCTAATTGCCTCAACTGTATCCGCTGGCTCTTTCAACTTATTCTTTCATCTGTTACTAGTCTGTTTATTAAGTTATAATTTATCAGTTGCCAAGTATTAATACCCTAAAAGCCAGATATTATGGAAGGAGAATAAAGAGAAGGAAGGTTTCTGTATCAAGTGATTGGCATTATTAATATCGAAATTGTTTCTGTCTATGTTTTCAGATGTTTTTATATTGATAATGTTTTCGCACGAAACTCGTATCAGAAATGTGATTCGTTATGTTCGAAAGAGCCTTTTGAATAAATCAGTAGTCCTCTTAAAAAACGATGATTCTTAAAAAAGGAATATTTAATCATCGGAGAAGGACGTAAATCGCAGTTTGGTAAGGAAAAGCAGGAAGATGCCAAGCATTTGCAATTATGTGATTCTCTATTTCTGCTGTTTTGAGAATATTTTATTTGAAATGTGACAGATTCTTGATTATTTTAGTTATTCGGAGAGTAAATATCCGAATAACTAATCATTTTATTGTTTTTCCCTTTTCGATATATTATGATAAACTAGATAGAAAATGTTTCTTAATAGCTCATTTTTATCTTCCTCACCGGGAAACGATAGCTTCCCCGGTGAGGAACAAGTCGATGCACACCGAGGAACATCTCGTTGGTTTTAAAGCAATGAACAGTTTCCGAATAGAGAAAGATGCATATCCTGTTTGGTTTTATGTAATATTAGGCTGCTTTTTGTATGCTCATGCATTTATTTGTGCAGTTTATTTTCTGGTTCGTTATTTTCTAACCAGCTATTTCCCTGCAAAATATTAAATATAGAACATTGACAGGCTTATATTATCATTTCGAATTCTGCTTTGCTTACTTGGTATATTTCAATACCGCCTTCACTGGAAAATGGTCTGAAGGGATACGTGCTTCATACTTTCCGGTAGCTTCATTCTTAATCCGGTAAGTGTCCGTCAGTACTCCGTACTTTTCAACAACAAAGTTTTTAGTAACGAAGATATGGTCGATACGGTTGGGAGTATATGCGTTCGGATTCCATCCCGCACATGTTCCATTAGTTGCATATCTCAGTTGCGCGACTTCATAAGAGTCTGATAATATTCCGGATTCGTGAAGTACTTGATAGCTTTCGCTGGTCTGGTCTACATTGAAATCTCCGGTGAGTATGACGGGGTCTTTGCCACACATCTCTTTAATCTTGCTGATAACCAGCTTGGCACTTTCGCAACGTGCCACTACTCCGATATGGTCCATGTGCAGGTTAAAGAACCAAAATCTGAACTTACCTGTAATATCTTTGAACTCTCCCCATGTACAGATACGGGTATAGGCTGCATCCCATCCCTTATTCGGCTTCGAGGTATCTTCCGATAACCAAAAGTTTCCTGATTTGAGTAGCTTGAATTTATCTTTTCGGTAGAAGACAGGTGCATATTCCCCTTTCGTTTTCCCGTCATCCCTTCCTACGCCTATATAACTGTATTGCGGCAAGGCATTCAGCATATCTTCCAGTTGATTATGTTTCACTTCCTGCGCTCCGAATATGTCGAAATCATGAAAAGTTATTAACTGGGTGAGTACCGGGCACCGCTGTTCCCAGCCGTTTCCGGCTTTGGCATCGTTCGGATTACTGTTTCGTACATTGTAAGAAGCAACATTCAGTTGTTGCGCATTCAGTATTGACACACCGCAGAGCGCCAATACAATAAAAAGTTTTCTCATTGTTTTTATTGTTAGATGGTTATTTAGTATCTTTTTCTTTTGTATGTTCACTTCTATATTCTTTGGGAGAAGTGTTGTATAACTTGGCAAACTCCCGATAGAAATAAGACTTGTTCGAGAAGCCCGATTTATACATAATCTCGGTGACGGTAAGTTTGGTAGTCTTTAACAGGCCGGCTGCATATTCCAGGCGGATAGTCCGGACAAATTCGCTTGGTGTCTTTTCCGTCAATTCTTTGAGCTTACGGTACAGTCCTGCTTTGCTTACCCCAATAAAGTCAGCGAGAGAATCCGGGTTTATGGATTCGTCGTCAATATTATCTTCTATGAATTTGATAATCTTGTCCAGTAGCAACTCATCCTCTTTGTGCATGGAGATTCCGTCTCTTACGATGAGAGAGGAACGGCCGGATTTGAAATACTCTTTCATCAGGGAGTATTTGTTAATCATATTCTCTACCGCGCTCAATACATGCCTCGGGTGGAAAGGTTTGGGAATATATAAGTCCGTTCCATGATTGTAAGCGTTAATCTGGTCTTCGATGGAGTTCTTGGCAGAGATATGGATAATCGGAATATGAGCTGTCCGCTCATTGGATTTCAATATGTCCGTGAGGGTGATGCCGTCCAGTTTGGGCATCAATACATCGCTGATAATAATATCCGGTTGTTTCTGTTCAACTTCTTTCAGCGCCTCTTCTCCATCAGCCGCTTCCCGAACCTGATAATAAGGGAGCAGAATATCTTTCAGCAGTTCGCGAATATTCTTTTCATCTTCTACAATCAATATACTAATTTCCTTTTGTTTAGGGACGAAAAGCATTTCATCGGCTTCTGTCTCCTCTTCTGCCGACTGACTTGCCTTTTCTGAATTCACGTGCATAGGTGGCAGAGATACATTGAACTCTACATATTCTCCCAATACGCTTCTTACATTGATTTCACCACCCAGTAACTCCGTCAAGCTCTTGGTCAGATTCAGTCCGACTCCGGTACTTCCCGCATGTTTCAGGTTACTGCTCTCAAAAATCTTGAACCGGCTGAATATCTCGCTCATCTGTTTCTCAGTCAGTCCCTTGCCTGAATTGCGTATGCGAAAATGTAATGTCCCGTCAGCGACATTCTGCCGTATCTCGGCATGGATATATCCGCCGGACGGCGTGTATTTGAATGCGTTGGAAAGTAAATTGAAGATTATTTTTTCCAATGCATTCCGGTCTGTCGTAAAAGATGATACTTCTTTGCTTTTGAAACTGAAGTCTATCTTATTTTCTTCAGCTATACCGGTATAGTTGTCCGATACATAATCAACGAGTAACTGAATATCCACTCTCTCCGCATAGATAGCCGTATGTCCCGATTCTGCTTTCCGGAACTCCATCAGTTCGTTGATAAGTTTCTGCATCCGGTCGGCATTGTTTTTGATAATGTAGATATATCTTTTGGTATAACTGTCTAGGTCAGCCTTTTCCAGCAAGTGCTGAGCCGGGCCATATATCAGCGTCAGCGGAGTGAAGAACTCATGTGCCACATTCGTGAAGAAGTTCAGTTTCGATTCGTGGATACGTTGTTGGTTCTGTTTTTCTATATGCTCCAGTAGAATCTGACGATTCAGCCGAATCCGGTTTTTGATGACGGACTGCGTGATATAGATAGCAATGGCAATCAGGATAAAGTATATGATAAAAGCAGTGGTACTGAGCCACCAGGGATAGGCAACGTCCAGATGAAGCGAATAGACTTGATTGCTCCATACCCGGTCACCATTGGTACATTTTACTTCCAGTTTGTATTTGCCCGGCGGCAGTTTGGTGATAACTATATTTGAATTGTTCTCATTATAAATCCACTCGTCGGCAAAGTCAATAATACGGTAACTGAACTCACAATTCTCATTATTGATAAAATCATGCGCGGTAAATCCCAATGTGATATAAGGCTCGTCATAATCCAACCGGAGCGTATGATTACGAATCCGTTCATAAATATTCTGACTGGCATTGTTTATTTTCAGACTGTTCAGGCTCAACGAAGCGACGTGTTCCCTCAATCGTATCTTGTTCTCGTCGAAATAATTCAGTCCGCTGACACCGCCGAAATACAACCATCCGGCTTTATCCTTAAAAATAGCTCCGTCAGAGAATTCATCGTTTTGCAGTCCGTTTCTCGAAGAATAGTTAGTAATCTTTCCCGAAGGCAGGTCGATAAAGGAGATACCTTGATTGGTGCTTGCCCAAATATTCCCGTTCTCATCTTTCAGGATACCGTGAATCGTATTATTGGGTAATCCGTTATTATCCGTATATTCGATGATAGAAGGGGGATTGGCTGTCGGGAACAACCGGTTAAGTCCATAGCTTGTACCTATCCAGATACTCGTGGAATCTCCTTTAGTCAGATAAATCACGTCATTGTTAGTCAGGGACAAACCGGAATCTATTTCATTAATCTGCCGGAAACGTTCGGAGACAATATCGAACTTGTTGATTCCGCCCCCTCGCGTGCCTAGCCAGAGTTCATTCTCATTGTATCCGGCAATAACCGAATAGATAATATTATTGCTTGGTGAAGAAGGGCCGGGAGATTTATATTGTTTCATGTCTGTCACTTTATAGGCTTTTCCGTCCCTTTGCAGGCTTAACTTGATAAGCCCGTAACCGGAAGTGCCCAACCATAAAAGTGAATCATTATGGGTAAACAGGATACTGTACACAGCCCTGAAAACCGGAAATCCGGTGGGAATATTCAGCTTCTTCACCTGACCGCTGTTGAGTGGAATATAATTAATGCCTGCTCCTTCGGTTCCGATAAATATATCCCCGGACATATTTTTCCGGATGGTATAAACGGAATTGGAGATTAGTCCGTTGGCGGTTGATAGATAGGGATTGACGCTCCGCTCCTGTTTGTCGAGCAGAAGAATACCTTCTCCTTTCGTCCCTGCGAGTATATTGCCGTTGTCTTCTTCGCAGAAACAACGTACCGGATAATCCGTCTTTACGGTATGGAATGGAGAAGTATGTTCATACACTTCCAATATTCCTTGCCCGTCCGTACCTACCCAGAGGATATTCTGAGAACCGATATAAATAGTAAAAATAGAAGCCTTCGCCGGTAGTTGGGGTAACTTCGTTGAAGTCCCGTTTTCGAGATTATACCTGATACATCCCCCTTCGATAAAGCTGATAAAAAGATATTCCCCGTGGCAGATGGCTTGTGACACAGTCTTGTTGTCAGGAATGTCGATGCTATCCAATATGCGGTTATCTTGTGAGACGGCCAACGTCCGGTCATTGTGAATGATGAGGCAATCCTGGGAAAGATAAATATTGGAAACAGGGACAGGTTGCTTGATTTCTTCCTTGAAAGAAAGTTCGGGACTGGAATTATGGATACCCAGTTGATAATGTAACAATTGTCCATGTCCTGTGAGAAAAAACAATTGGTCTTTGGAATCAATAACGAAGTTTCTGATGTCATCAGGAAGGTCATTCTTCAATGAGACAAACTCCTGTTTCCGGTCGTCAAAATAGAATAAGCCCTGTTCTTTCACGTAGCAGATGATATGCTTGCCGGAAGTGATGCCCAACAGAAATGATTTCTCCTGTTTCGGCGGGTTATTCTGTGTACCCAGATAATAAGGAGTAAATTGTTGCGTGGAACGCTTCCATCGGTTTACTCCATAGTCCGTAGACACCCACAGAATAGAATCGCTCTGCTCGATAATTTGCCAAATGACGTTGTTGCTGATAGAACCGGCCTCTCTCTTATTATAAGAATAGGTTTTGAAGCTACGTCCGTTGTATGCATTCAGCCCGTCCCATGTCCCTACCCAAAGCGTATGTTCCGAATCTTCGAGGAAGCAATTCACCGAATTATTGGATAATCCGTCCGCATTGGAAATCTGTTTTACTACATTCTGCGAATGTAATAAAGCGGGCATCAGGCATGAATAAATAAGGATGCAGATGTAACGGAAATATGGGTGTTTTCGTAGAATCATATCGCAAAGATAGAGAGGAAAAATAAGAAAACAAAGATAAAAATATGCTGTACAACACCTGTATACCCTTTTGAGAATATAGTACACTCTTTCCGTTACCGTGTGGGGTAGCTTTGCCATGAGAAGTAAAAACAACACATATTTAATAATCTAAAAATGGATATTGCAAAACGATTTCATCAGAACCCGTTACTGAAACCATCCGATTTACAACCGGGAATAGAAGGGATGGAAATTACTTGTTTCCTGAATCCCGGCGTGTTCCGTTTTGACGGAAAGATTTGGTTATTGTTGCGGGTGGCCGAACGCCCTGTGCAGAAACAGGGAGTGATTAGTTTTCCTGTATATAATAAGGAAGGGAAGATAGAAGTACTCTCTTTTGACGAAAATGACCCGAAACTGGATGCTTCTGACCCTCGTGTGATAGGATATGCGGGACAGAATTATCTGACTACCATGTCTTATCTCCGGCTGGTATCGAGCGAGGATGGCATACACTTTAAGGAAGAGCCGGATTATCCGCCTATTTTCGGTCAGGGAGCTTTGGAAGCTTTCGGCATCGAAGATTGTCGGGTAGCCACTACTGCCGATGGTTATTACCTGACGTTTACCGAAGTCTCTTCGGTTGGTCTCTTCGGTTGCTGTCGGCGTGGGGCTGATTCACACTCGTGACTGGAAGAATTATACTCGTCACGGTATGATTTTTCCCCCTCATAATAAAGATTGTGCCTTGTTTGAAGAGACAATAAACGGAAAATACCTTGCCCTGCATCGTCCGAGTAGTCCCGAACTGGGTGGCAACTATATCTGGCTTGCCGAATCCCCCGACCGCTTGCATTGGGGCAACCACCGTTGTATTGCGACCACTCGTCCCGATAGTTGGGATTGTGCCCGTGTGGGCGCAGGTGCCGCGCCTATCCGTACAGAGGAAGGATGGCTGGAGATTTATCATGGTGCAGATTATCAGAACCGCTATTGCTTGGGAGCCCTTCTGCTTGATTTGAACGACCCCTCTAAGGTTATCGCCCGAAGCAAAGCTCCTATAATGGAGCCGATTGCTCCCTACGAGCAGACTGGATTTTTCGGAAATGTAGTCTTCACTAACGGTCATTTGGTAGAGGGGGATACAGTGACCATTTACTATGGTGCAAGTGACGAGGTAATTTGCGGAGCGAAGTTATCTATTGAAGAAATTCTTCGTTCATTAAAGTCATGACATATATTAAGGTAGGGAATGAATAAACTTAAAAGAGAATACCAATTCTTCAGACAGCAGACACCTAATGTACGTGTACTGTTGATGACTAACCTGCTCTACGCGTTCGTGCTTCCTGTGGTAGAGATATTTGTGGGCGCTTATGTGATGCGTCACACGAGCGAACCAGTTTCTGTAGCTTTCTATCAGCTTTTCATGTATATCGGTATCATGGCAACTTCGTTTGTCAACGGCTTCCTGTTGCGGCATGTCAGCGTGAAAGTACTGTATGCGGGTGGAATATTAGTGAGCGGATTGTCAATGTTTGCCATGATGCTGGTAAAGTCGTTGGGCTTTGTAGAATTGGGCATAGCAGGTTTTGTACTCGGGGCTGCATCGGGCTTCTTTTGGACTAACCGTTATCTATTGACTCTCAACAATACGACCGATGACAGCCGGAACTATTTCTTCGGACTGGAATCTTTCTTTTTCTCCATCACTTCGATAACTGTTCCCTTGCTGATTGGTGCATTTATCAGCCAGATAGACGGCAAGGAAATCATGGGATGCCTGATTGACATTAATGGAGCCTATCGTTTGGTGACAGTAGGGGTCATAGTCGTGACTCTGTTTGCCGTAGCTGTTTTGTGGCGCGGCAAGTTTGCCAATCCGGTGCAGAAGAATTTTCTGTATTTCCGGTTCTGTACACTTTGGAAGAAAATGCTGTTGCTGGCTTCCCTGAAAGGAATGGTACAGGGATTTTTGGTGACTGCTCCTGCTATCCTGGTTTTAAAATTGGTAGGCGATGAAGGAGTATTGGGGCTGATACAGGGAATCAGTGGCACACTGACGGCTATCCTGGTCTATGTACTGGGGCGCATTGCCAGACCCGAAGACCGCCCGAAGATATTTATAGCCGGGTTACTCGTCTTTTTTATCGGTACTCTGTTCAATGGAATCTTGTTTTCAGCCACCGGAGTGATTATCTTTGTCCTCTGTAAGGTAATCTTTCAGCCCTTGTTTGATTTGCCTTATTATCCTATTATGATGCAGACCATCGACGCAGTAGTTAATATCGAGAAAAGAAATGAATACACCTATATTTTAAGTCACGAATTCGGATTGTTCCTGGGACGTGCTTTCGGACTCATCCTTTTTATGGTGCTTGCTTTTGCCATATCACAGGATTTTGCCTTGAAATATGCGCTGATATTGGTAGGAGCTTTGCAATTGATAGCCTACCCATTGGCTCAGAACATCATTAAACAGAATCAAACGGTTCACTAATATTCCAAAATCATTAAGTCGCCATTGCAAACGGATGAATTCTTATGTTGTACAGCATCTATATACCCTTTTGAGAATATAGTACACTCTATTGTTGCGGGGCTGCGATAGTTTTGCTGACAGAAAAACGATGAACGACTGATTTGAAAAATTAAAAAAACGACGTATGATAACACTAAGATCTGTAATCTATTTATTCGGTATGATGACACTGGCTGGATGCTCCGGTCAAAAACAGGCATCCGTAACTGTCGAAGAACAGAGCGGACAATGGGCACTCGGCCCTTTTGTTCGTCCGGAAGGGGTGAATCCGGTGATTTCCCCGCAACCGACAACTTTTCAATGTCCGATGCGCAAGCAAACGGTAAGATGGGAAGAGAGTGATACGTTCAATCCGGCGGCAACTGTCAAAGACGGGAAGATTGTGGTACTCTACCGCGCGGAAGACAATTCGGCTCAGGGGATAGGAAAGAGAACATCCCGTATTGGCTATGCGGAAAGTACGGACGGAGTGATGATGAGCCGGTCGGACGCGCCGATATTATTTCCTTCCGAAGACGGTTTTAAGGAAATAGAATGGGAAGGCGGTTGCGAAGACCCGCGTGTGGCAATGACGGAAGACGGACTGTACGTTATGCTTTATACTGCCTGGAACCGCAACCTTCCCCGCCTGGCGGTGGCTACTTCCAGGGACTTGAAAAACTGGACAAAACACGGACTCGCTTTTGCGAAAGCATACAACGGGCGTTTTGCCAATATAGCAAGCAAATCGGCTTCTCTTGTCACCGGAGTGAAAGACGGCAGACTGGTCATAGAGAAAGTGGATGGCAAATATTTTATGTACTGGGGTGAGAATGCCGTATGTGCGGCTACTTCCGACAACCTGACCGACTGGACTCCGGTACTGAACGAAAACAACGAACTAAGGGAAATAGCCAAACCCCGCAGTGGGTATTTCGACAGCCGCTTGACGGAATGCGGGCCACCTGCTATAAAGACGGCAAACGGTATCGTATTGCTATACAATGGCAAGAACGGATATAAGGAAGAAAGAGATCCTGCGTATCCAGCAGGCGCTTATTGTGCGGGGCAGTTTCTGTTCGACACCAATGACCCTTATAAGGTGCTCGACCGATTGGACAAACCTTTCTTTGTGCCCGAAGCCGCTTTCGAAAAAAGCGGTCAGTACAAGGACGGAACGGTATTTATCGAGGGACTGGCTTACTTTAAAAACAAATTATATCTCTACTATGGCTGTGCCGATTCGCAGGTTGCAGTAGCGATATGTGATAGCGATATAGATTCGAAACTTAAAACACATAACTAATTTAATCTATGAAACATGCTTGTAAAATGAACACGGTTGTCTTAAAGTCGTTCAACGACCGGCTGAAGATAGCTACTGTTTCAGCTTTAATGGCAGGGACTTTCCTGTGCGTGCCGTTTACGGTATATGCGGAAGGTCCTTCGATATCAGGTATTGAACAGACAGTCCGGAATATCACGGTGAAAGGTGTGGTTGTTGATGCTGGCGGAGAACCGGTTATCGGAGCTTCGGTACAACTGAAAGGTGCTACCGGTGTGGGGACGATTACCGATGTGGATGGTAAGTTTACCTTGTCGGTTCCCGCTAACGGAGTATTACAGATTTCCTACATCGGATATAAAACAACAGAAGTAAAGGTGAACGGACAGTCCGGACTGAAAGTGACCTTGCAGGAAGATACGGAAACATTGGACGAAGTAGTGGTGGTAGGTTACGGTATTCAGAAGAAAGCTTCCGTAACCGGTTCGGTGGCCGCCATTTCTTCGGATAAGCTGATGGAAGTAAAAGCTCCCAGTGTGACGAATATGCTTGCCGGACGTTTGCCGGGCTTGCGTGCCGTACAGCGTAGCGGTAGCCCCGGTGATGACGGAGCTTCCGTCGATATCCGCGGATATGGAAGTATGCTGGTGATTGTAGACGGTATCGAACGCGACTATACGCAGCTCGACCCGAATGACATCGAATCCATTTCTATCTTGAAAGATGCTGCCGCAGCCGTCTACGGTTTCAAAGGTTCAAACGGCGTTCTGCTGGTCACTACCAAGAAAGGGACGGAACAGAAGGTAAAGATAGAATATAACGGCTATGTGGGTTTCCAAAAAGTGACCCGTTATCCGGAAATGATGAATGCTTATGAGTATGCTTCTCTCTATAATGAAGCGATTCATAATGCTAACCCGTGGCGCGGAGCTTCCGCTTATTCGCAGGAACAACTGGAAGCCTACCGGAACGGTACGGCAGGTACAGACTGGTGGAATGAAACGATGCGCAGCACGGCTCCACAAACTTCACATAACTTGAGTCTGACAGGCGGTACGGAGAAGGTGAAATATTATATGTCCATCGGATACATGGATCAGGGTGGTATCATCCGTTCGGGCGACTGGAATTACCAACGCTACAATGTCCGTTCCAACTTAAGCGTGGAAGTGGCCAAAGGACTGAATGTAGAACTGCGTTTGAGCGGTCGCTTTGATAACCGCAAGAAACCTTACAATGGCGATAACCTGTTCCGCTCGGCGCAAATGGCTATCCCTACTTATTCCATGTATGCCAATGATAACCCGGACTATTGGGGAGCCGTAGGAGATATGGCGAACCCCGTGCATGTATCCGGTTCGGATGACAGCGGTTACGAAGACCGTTTGCGTCGTGAATTTAACAGCTCATTGGCTGTCACCTGGCAACTTCCCTGGGTTAAAGGGTTGATGGCGAAAGCATTGGTTGCTTACGATTATACAAACAAGGAATGGAAAACGTGGCGGAAAGACCTCTCGGAATATACATATGATTATGCCAATGAGGAGTATATAGAGAAAGTGATTAACACCGCACATTTGGAATCGAAACTGGAGAACTATGACAAGCCGACCTATCAGTTCTCTATGAACTATAACAATACATTCGCCGGGAAACATAACATCGGCGCTATGCTGGTGTGGGAAATGTATAATGATAAAAAGAACTGGGTGACCGGAACACGCGATTTTGCCATCGGGTTGATTCCCGACCTGGATTATGGGGATAAGACGAATCAGGAAGCTTCCGGCAAGACACAGGAAACGGCTCATGCTGGACTGGTGGGACGTTTGAACTACGATTTTTCTAACCGCTATCTGGTGGAATTCAACTTCCGCTATGACGGAACTTATAAATTCCGCGCGGGCAATCGTTGGGGATTCTTCCCGGGTGTCTCTTTGGGATGGCGTGTTTCAGAGGAAGCCTTTTTCAAAAAGCTGTTACCCGATATGGATAACCTGAAAATCCGTGCTTCGTATGCCAAAGTGGGTGATGAAGGGGATTTCGATGCTTTCCAGTATCTGGATGGATATACGGCTCACGGAAGCTATATCATGGGTAGCAACGGAGTCACTTCCGGCATGACTACGGTAGGTATGGCAAACCCGTGGCTGACTTGGTATGAATCGAAAATTATGAATATCGGCTTTGAAGCGTCTTATCATAGAGGACTGATTTCCGTAGAATTCGACTGGTTCCGTAGAAACCGTTCCGGTTTGCCTGCTACCCGTGTAGGCTCACTGCCTACTATTTTCGGAGAATCAATGCCGCAGGAAAATCTGAACTCTGACATCAATCAACCGGATTCGAGATTGTAGTGGGACATAAGAACCGGATTGGCAATTTCAATTACAATGTGTCGGCCAACTTCTCCACTACCCGAATTAAGTATGATTATGTAGAGAGGGCGGCTTCCACCAATATGTATGACAATTGGCGTAATAATACGAACGGACGTTACAAAGATATCCGTTGGGGAAAGAAAGTAATCGGGCAGTTTACCTCTTTTGAAGAGATTCTGAACTCACCGGTTCAGGATAAGGACGGTAACCGTTCGCTGATGCCGGGTGATTTGAAGTTCGAAGACTACAATGGTGACGGTATTATTGATGATAACGACACGCAACCGCTCGGACATGGTGCTACACCCCGTATGTACTACGGCTTGAATATGTCCGGAGAATATAAAGGATTCGACCTGACTGTCTTCTTTCAGGGAGCTGCGGGACATGATATTTATGTCAGCGGGGATATTCTCGACCCGTTTATCCAGCAAGGTTGGGTAATGGACTGGCTATCATGACCGACCGTTGGCATCGGGAAGATCCGACCGACCCTTATAGTAAATGGATTCCGGGCTATATGCCTGCCGCACGTGTGGCAGGTGTTGCCGATAACCGTTCCGGCAACTCATGGTCATTGCACAACGCAAGTTACCTGCGTCTGAAAACTTTGGAACTGGGATATACACTGCCTAAAGTCTTGACAAAAAAGGCTGCTATCGACAGGGTACGTTTTTATATCAACTGTAACAATCTGCTGACCTTCACCAAGCGTGACGGGCTGATGAAAAATGTCGATCCGGAGAGTAACTCCAGTGGTGTACGCTACTATCCGCAGATGAAGACGTATAACTTTGGCGTAAATGTAACTTTCTAAAACCTGTAAAGACAATGAATAGAAATTATCTGAAATATATATTGATAGGCGGAGCGTCTATCTTCCTGTGGACGGGATCGACGATTATCTGAACCGTGAGAGTACCAGCGGTGTCAACACACCGGATCTGATTTGGCAAAATCCGAAGGCAATCACAGCCGTATTGGCGGATATGTATGACTCGGGATTGAAACTGGATGAATATGATGATTGGTATGGAAGTAAGAAAGCGAATCTGGCGAATCAGACCAGTCTTTCGGATGAGGCTACCGCCAGTTATCAGAAAGAAAGTGCGTTCGATAAGTCGAATTCTACCTATTCTTATGGCGACTATGTATTCAACGACGACATGGTGACCCGCTACAAGCAAATCCGTATTGTGAATAACTTCCTGCTGAATATTGAGAAAACTTCCGTATTGAGTGAGGATGAGAAAGAAGAACTCGGTGCAGAAGCCCGTTTTATCCGTGCTATGCAGTACTTCGGACTGGTGAAACGTTATGGGGGCGTTCCTTTGCAGACTGTTCCGCAAGAATATACCGCAGGAAATACGGAAGCTCTTTACCAGGCTCGTGATACGGAAGCCGCGACCTATGATTTCATAATCAATGAATGTAAAGCTATCTATGAATCATTGCCGGAAGTACGCAGCAGTGATGCCAAATACCGCGCAAATCGTGGAACGGTGCTTGCCTTGTGGTCACGTGCCGCACTGTATGCCGGTACTATCGCCAAGTATTCCAAAACGCTGACTCTGACAGGCGAAGCTGTTTCCAAAGGATATGTGTATATTCCCGAGACAGAAGCGGAACGTTACTTTGACGAATGTTATACTGCTTCTTCGAAGATTCTGGATGAAATGGTTCCCCGTGTGTATAGCTTGTATAAATCGACCGGTACGGAACCGGAAGAGTTGGCACAGAACTTTTACAATCTCTTCTCCAAAGCAGTGAATGGGGATAACGGTGAATATATATTCCAGAAACAGTATAATGTAGCTGCCGGTAAGGGGCATATGTGGGATAAACTGAATGTTCCTTTCTCTTATCGTGGTGATGGCTGGGGATGCGGTATGTCTCCGGTGTTGGAAATGGTCGAAGAGTTTGAATATATTGATGGTACGGAAGGGAAACTGAAGATGAAAGACAGCGGTGGAAAAGCTATCAGCTATGATAGCCCGTATGACATCTTTAGGAATAAAGACCCTCGCTTATTAGGTTCGGTTTACCTGCCCGGTGCTGATTATAAAGGATACGGTGGCGGTAAAATCGAATGGATGCGCGGTGTCATCAACGGACAGGATGGTATAGGAACCAAGTATGAAGCTTCCGCCCAGCCGGACAAGGAGAACAAGGTCGTAATAGACGGGCAGACTTATAATACTTCGGGAAAAGACGGTGGCTCGTTAAGTGTAGGCGATGCCAGCAAGACGGGTTTCTATCAGCGTAAATTCCTGGATGAAAGCCTGACGGACTATACGGATATCGATGCAAAACGTTCCTCTACTCCCTGGGTGGTTTTCCGTCTGGCAGAAATCTATCTGAACCGTGCAGAGGCTTGCATGGAATTGAATCAGCACCTGGATGTGGCATTGAAAGATATCAATGAGATTCGCGGCAGGGCAGGCATCAAACTATTGACTGCCGGCAACCTGACACTGGACAAAGTGCGTCATGAACGGAAAGTGGAACTTGCTTTTGAAAAGCATCGTTATTGGGATTTGAAACGTTGGCGCCTGGCTCATCTCGATGTCAGCAAAGGCGGCCTGACTAATTTCCGCGGTACGGCTCTCTGTCCGTATTACAATATCAAGAGCGGCAAATACACTTTTGAAACCGGTGTGCCCGAAAAGAGAAAGCGTCTTTTCCTTGAAAAGAACTACTATACGGTGTTCCGTGCCGAGGACTTGAGTACGAATCCGTTGATGGTACAGAATCCGGGTTACGGTAATTGATACGTCCAATTGTAAGTTTAAAGAAGAAACAATATGAATAAAATAATAAACATAGGATTGACTGCATTATTCGCCTGTTTCGTGGCGGCATGCGAAAATGACATCGATAATTATGATGCACCGAATGGTGGCGTGTATGGCACTATCTATGATAAGGAAACGAATGAACCGGTTCCTATGCCTGTGCCGGGAAGTAGCGGTGTGATGATGAGTTTGTACGAGCAGAATACGGGGGCTACCGCCTCTGTCGATTTCCGTGCCCGCCAGGATGGAACGTTTGAGCATACGAAGGTGTTCAATGGCAACTATCGTATTCAGGCAAAGGATGGCCCTTTTGTCGGGGTATGTGAAGGGTATGTCACCGTGAACGGACAAACGCAGGTTGATTTGTACACAATCCCGTTCTCGCGTATCAGTCTTGATGTGGCTGTATCGGCAGATAATAAGCTGACACTGACCTATGACGCGAAAACATCGAACGAGACATTGAAACTGACGGATGTCTCCGTTATATGGAATTATGCTCCGGGAGTGGACGTGAACAATGCAAACCATGCGACTCTCTCTTCACTCGGAACAAAATCGAATGGGACACACATCATCGACCTGATGAGTGATACCGAATTTATAGAGAATCACTATAAGATTGTCTCTAACAAGAACAGGGTATATGTGCGTGTTGCGGCTACGGTGACAGCGGAAAGCAAACCGTACGTGAACTATAGCCGGGTAGTGGAAGTAACAGTGAATGATATCAGATAAGATAAACGATAAAAAAGAAGGTAACAATGAAACATAAATTCTATGTATTACTGGTACTGTTGATTAGCGGCTTGTTCGCCGGTTGCAGTTCGGACGATGACGGGATAAATTATAACCCCGCCCGATGAGAAGGACGGAGTATTGGTAAAAGTCATGTCTTACAATATATACAGCGGGCAGAAAATTTATTCCGGGAAAAAAGGAATGGAGACAATTGCTCAGGTGATTAAAAAGATAAATCCGGATTTGGCGGGCTTACAGGAGTTTGAAACGAAGACCAACAAGGTGGAGAAAGCGGATATTATTGCCCTGATGAAAGAAGTGACGGGAATGCCTTATGCTTTCTTCGTCAAAACCCGTGATGTGGACGGTGGCGAATACGGTAACCTGATTCTTTCGAAATATCCGATAAGTGACGGGGTGAACTATGATTTGCCGAGAATAGAGACGGTGGAAGATGTCTACCCGCGTTCTATGGGCGTAGTGAAAACAGAAAAAGAAGGGAAAAGTTTCTACTTCGGAGTGACTCATCTGTCTCATGTAGGTAATGAAACCAATCGTATCAACCAGACTACAACCATTATCGAGAAGACAAAAGGCTTGGACAAGCCGATGATATTGACTGGTGATTTCAATGCCTTGGCTGACTCCGGCCCGATGAAGATATTGTATGAACGTTTTGAAATCGGTTGCCTGAACGGGAACTACGGGCTGACAACGGGAACGCCTGTTCCGGTAAAAGCGATTGACTTCGTATTATACACTCCGGATGAAGGAATGACTCCGAAGGCCTATGATGTATATTATGATGCTTATGTGGAATCAGACCATTTCCCGGTGGTAGCTACGTTCAGTATAAACGATTAACCTAAAAAAAAGACAGAAACATGAAAACATTGATATATCGTTTGAAACGGTTTTCTATCTATTCTCTGATGTTTGCGTCAATCGGCTTTGTAGCTTGTGAGGATGAGAACCGGCAGGATATGACGCCTGAAATCGGAGAAGGTGAAGTTGCTCCCCAAATTACCATGTACACGCCGACATCAGGCGGAAAGTCTACAAGCCTGACCTTGTACGGTACGCATTTTGGAACGGACTTGGATAATATCCGCGTGACAGTCAACGGGGTGGACGCCGAAGTGACGGGTGCGTTGGGGAATATTATTACTGCCAATGTACAGAGAGGTTCCGGTTCCGGTCTGGTGAAAGTATATATCGGTCAGGGGGAAGCTGCGCAGGAACTGACCTATAAAACGGAGTTCGAGTATTCTCAGTCTCCTATTGTGAGTACATATATCGGCAGTTATGTTCCTGCCGCAAAAACGGAAAAGAAAGAGGGGACTCTCATGGAAGCGGTTCTTTGGAAACCGGGTTCTATTGCTTTCGATAAGGAAGGTGCTTTGTATATCGTGGAAGATGATGACCGTGATGTCCGTATTGCGAAAAATAATCAGGTCGCTACTTTCTTACGTGGTGATGGAACCGGCGGAACCGTATTCAGGATGATGAATATCGCTTTCTCATCGGATGGCAATACTTTATTTTTGTCCAATGATGCCAACGCTTCTGGCAATGCACATATTGCAACAATGCCATGGAGCAATGATACGCATCAGTATGATACCGGCAATCTGGCTGCGATATGGTCAGTCACTTCTTCTTTGGGCAATGGTGTCACCAATGTAGGTGTGCATCCTGTCACAGGAGAGGTCTTCTCCGTAGCTCATGGAAATGCCATGATTTACAAATATGACCCGGAGCAGAATACGATGGTGGCAACCGGCGTGCAACTTCCCGATGCAGCAGGTAAAAATGCGGCGAAAGTGAAAATCCGCTGTATTCTTTTTGATAAGGCAGGAACTACCGTGTATATGAGTTCACAGGAAAAAGATGTGATTTATAAGGGGGATTACGATATGTCGACAGGCGAGTTTTCTAATCTCCGTGTTTGGGTAGGGCAGTACGAGAAAGCAGGTTTTACAGAAGGTCAGGGAAATGAAGCCAAACTGGAAGAGCCTTGCCAGATGGATTTGGATGAAGAGGGAAATATTTATGTAGCAGTCCGTAAAAAACATCGTATAGCGAAAATTACCCCTGATGGAATGTTGACAAACTACACAGGTACGGGGACTTCCGGTACGACAGACGGCCCGTTGGATAAAGCGCAATTCAACCATCCGGAAGGTGTGCAGTTTGGCTCGGACGGAGCATTGTACGTTTCAGATTATTGGAATCATAAGATTCGTAAGATAGAAAAGGATTAATTTTATATCAGGTAGGAAAGATTGTTTTTCAGGATAACATTTACTTATTAATTGGTTGTATATGAATTTTAGAATATGTATTTCCTTGTTTCTGCTGTGTTGCTTGTCGCAATCTCTGCCAGCACAGAAACCTGTGACGAAACCGAAAGAGGTCACAGTAAAAGCTATGACTTACAACACTTATAGCGGTCGTAAACAAGGGATTGATAAGATAGCCAAAGTTATTAAGAAAGAGAACCCGGATATCGTTTCACTTCAGGAAATAGAAAGAAACACGGAGATTAACCCTTGGGATACTCCGAAGAAACTGTCGGAATTGACGGGGATGAAATATTATTATTTTGCCCATGCGCTCGATATTCCGACCGGCGGAGATTACGGAAATGTGATTCTTTCCAAATATCCGGTTTCCGAGGAAAAGAGTTTTAAGTTGAGTGTACTGAAAGAAGGTGATTATGTCCGTTCTTTCGGTTATGTGAAAGTGTCGAAAGAAGGCAAAGAATTCTATTTTGCTACGACACATCTGGATCATAAATACGAAGACGCTGCCCGTCTGAAACAGGTTGATGAAATCCTTGCGTGCGTGGAGTTACTGGATAAACCTGTTATTTTGGGGGGAGATTTGAATTCCCGCCGTGGCTCTGCTACCATGGCTGCCTTTCAAAAGTATTTCACTGTAAACTGTTTGAGTGACGATGCCCCGTGGACAGTGCCCGTTCCAAATCCGACTTATGCATGCGACTGGCTGATTTATGCGCCAAAAGAAGCTTTTACGGTGAAAGCATACAATGTCTGTTATTGGGCGGATAAGGAATCAGACCATTATCCGGTAGTGGCTACTTATCTTATCAAATAAGAGGGTGTTCTGACATGCTTATGATTCTTTTTATATAAACCGAATTCTTGTAAAGCAGCATTATTCTTTTTGTTCTTGATGAACCTTTCGATAAGCAGTAGGAGACATCCCGAAATACTCCTTGAAGCTTTTCCCGAAATAGTTCAATGAACTGAAACCTAGCTGAAAACTAATATCGCTAATGTTGTATTCTTCATTTTTCCGAAGCATTTTAGCGGCAGTTTTCAGCTTTATATTTTGGATAAAGGAATGAGGGGATTCACCTGTAACCTTCTTCATTTTTAGGAATAACTTTGTCCGGCTCAGCCCTAACTCAGCACATAGCAGTGTGACGTTAATATCTCCGCTTCCTTTTTCCAGTCTGGTTTGTACAATTCTTATTATCTGGTCGATAAAATCTTGGTCGAGTTTGTTATCAGTCAGTTGTTCCGCACTGCTGTTTTCTAATGCTCTGTATCGTTCTTGTAATTTTCGTCTGTTATTTAGTAGGTTAATACATTTGGCGATTAGGATTCTGATATTAAAAGGTTTAGTGATATAATCATCAGCCCCGCAATTCAGACCTTTAATATTATGTTCCACACTGCTTAGTGCAGTGAGCAGGATGACCGGTATGTGACTGGTATCAAAGTGAGATTTTATTCTTGCGCAGAGATTTATGCCGGTAAATACCGGGCATCATGACGTCTGATAAAATAAGATCCGGTGAGTTTAACTGTGCAATCTTAAATGCCTCTTCACCATTCTTGGCCTCAAAGATTTCAAAAATAGGTTCAAATATCTCTATAAGCAGTTTCCGCAATTCATCATCATCTTCAACGATAAGCAAGGTAGATGAATGGTCGAAGTCCTTTTTTTGCTGTGCGATGAAATCTTCCAGGTTTTCTTTTTCGCTTTCTATGCTTATAGCGTTGTTGATAATTTCCTTGTTCCCTTCATCTTCTATAATAGTGACATTTTTGTCTTCCTTGAAGTGCTCCTTGCCGACGGGTAGTTCAACGATGAACGAACTTCCTTTGTGTTCTTCACTTTCCACTGTTATTTGTCCGTGATGGGCTTTTACGATGTTGAGTGACAGCGATAATCCTATGCCGGTTCCGGTATTGGATAATTCTCTGTTTACGGAGTTATTCACCTGGAAGAAACGTTCAAAGATTTGTCCGGTCATATCTTTGGGGATTCCGATGCCGGAATCGGTGAAAGTTATAATTACAGAAGAATCCGATGAGGTTATTTTTATCTCGACCGTTCCGTTTTCCGGAGTGAACTTGAAAGCATTCGACAGGATATTATGACGAAAGAATCATATATCTCTTGTGTGAATAGCACTATATCCTGCTGCTTGATTCTTAATGAGAAATTCTCCTTGTTGTATTTCAGGAAATCGAGAAGTTCGTTTATCAAAGCTCCCATTTTGGCAGCCCTGTTGTGTACTTCACGCAAACTATTCTGAATGGTTGGCAATGAATAATTGGACATAAGGATAAGCTCCAGTTGCCCGGATATCAGCGCAATAGGTGTTTTTAACTCATGTGATATGTTCCCGAGAAAACGCATCTTGGATTCGTTTATCGCATCTTTTTGCAGTTTGTCCCGTCTTTCAAGTTCCAGTGAGTTTCTTAGCAATAACTTGGAACGGTAGAAATAGGCGATGCTGACGATGACGGATAATATCAGTAATGTATATAAGAGATAAGCGTACCAGGTGGCATAAACCGGGGGGATAATCGTAATCCCGAGACTGATTTCATTAAGTTCGGCTTCATCCTTAAAAGAGATGTTTCTTACTTTTAACTTATAATCTCCATAAGGTAAGTTCATGTAGTTGATTGATTTCTGGGGATGAAGTTCAATCCAGGTATGGCTATACCCATCCAGTTTATATTGATATTTGGACTGTCCGAGATTAACGAAGTCATTGGTTCCGATTTCGACGGATATGTTATTTTCGTGATGTTTCAGTTTGATGTGGTCCGTTGCGAA
>ERZ791731.29-NODE-29-length-91244-cov-5.11512_pt1 | contig 91244 bp, 87 predicted proteins | sample MGYA00509954_ERZ791731 | MGnify/ENA primary metagenome ERZ791731 (study PRJEB30046, sample SAMN00715134) | human gut metagenome | study: EMG produced TPA metagenomics assembly of the A metagenome-wide association study of gut microbiota in type 2...
GCCGCCGCAAGGGAACAGCTATCTAAAAATATCGTCTGCCCCCGGACGGAGAATGGATAAGTTTCGCCATAGTCTGGCACTTGAAAATACTCGTCTATGGTGCTTAGTGGGACAAACTTTTCTTCGGTCAAGTATTCAAGGGAGATTTCCCGTTTCCACCTCGCCGCCAGCATACGGGCAGCGTCAAAGGACGCATGGCGAATAACAATCCGACAATAGGTATCATGGGTATAGCGGATATGTTCTTTATAGGCTTCCTGTTCAGTCATGGAAACTCCCCCTTTCTTTGATTATGGGAAAGGGCGGCAGCACTTTTGGCTGTCGCCCCTTGATTACCCACCAGCAAGGACAGTTGGGGCTGTCAACGGTGGGCGCAGCCCATTTACTTGCCGTTGACTGGCTCGACTGGGTTTGCTATCTCGTTTAGTATTCCTTTTTCTTGAAAATACTAACGGTCAAAGGATAAGATAAAACATATACCAATAACGAACAGGCAAGTATAGCAATTCCTCCGCATATAAGCTGCGGTGCAGTCATCTTGGGAAATAACGTATTTATGAGAGTAGAAAGCCCCATAACAATTCCAATACCGCAAAGTAAGCTGATTATCAGAAAAACTTCGTTTCGTTCCTCTCCGCCCAAATAAAACAGCGGGAAAAATATTGCTCCCATAAACAGACTAATTCCGATTCCGATAACGAACAGCATGAAAATATCTACATTTCTGTCAAGGGTAACGCCATGCAGCATAATGGAAAGTGCCACGCCAATTCCCGCATAAGCTATTCCCACAATCAACCATAGAATTTGACTTATAAAATAGCTTTTCACAATGTCTGACCGTTTTACAGGAGCAGTCAACTTATATTTGCTCCATTTTGTAGAGCTTTCTTTCCTCAAACCCGCAATCGCATTTAGGGAAAAGCCAATCATTCCTAACAGCGCATAACCCATAAGCAAAGAGGGGCTGATAACAGCGACAACAAAAATGCCTAACAGCAACATAAACACGGAAAATGCCTTTGCATTTGAACGTACAGCAAAGTAATTATTTTTAAGTAGCCCTTTCATACTCGTTCCCCCTTTACTAAAAGCAGCATAATTTCATCAACGGAAACATGGTCTATGACAACGCCTTTATATTTTCTCTGTGCTTCTTTCCCGTTGGAAACCAGCACATCAATTTGAAAATCACGTTTCCGATAGGCAAGAATATCTTTCGGGTCTAATGCAAGGAATTGACTTTCCTTGCAGCGCATAACAGCATAGTTATATACCAAATCATTTTTTGATACGGTCATAATGAGCTTGCCATTATGGATAAAAGTGATGTAATCCGCAACCTTTTCCAAATCGCTTGTGATATGGGAAGATAACAGGATTGAGTGATTTTCTTCCTGCACAAATTCCAGAAAAACGTCCAGCATTTCATCACGCATAATCGGGTCTAAGCCGCTGGTCGCTTCATCCAAAATCAATAATTCCGGGTGGTGCGCCAGTGCAGCGGCAATCGCCAGTTTCATTGTCATTCCTCTGGAATAATGTTTGATTTTCTGCTTCGCTGGCAGGTGGAAGTCCTCTAAATACTTCTGGAACAGGGAATTGTCCCACTGTGTATAAAGCCCCTCCATGACTTCGGATAGCTGCTTTGCTGTCCAGTAAGCGGGAAAATTGTCGCCGTCATAGACAACACCAATTTTTTCACGCAAGCTCGTATCTGCGTCCAGCATTTCCTGTCCAAACAGCTTTACCGTTCCGCTGTCTTTCGTGATTGTATTCAGAATACAACCAATCGTCGTAGTTTTTCCTGCTCCGTTTTCTCCGACAAATCCTAAAATAGCCCCATACGGTAGGGAAAAGGTCACATTTTCCAATGTGAAATTTGACTTGGGAAATGTCTTGGAAACTTGCTGTAATTCTAAAATATTTTCCATGCTCATTCGTCCTCCTGATAGAATAAAGCCAACAACTCCGTCAATTTTTCAAGGGAGATATTACTTGTCCGTCCAATCTCAGCGGCGGCTTGTAAATGTTCCTCTGCAATACGTTGTTGTTCCTCTTGATAAAATTCTTTGTTTTGTGCTGACACAAAACTCCCTCTGCCTACTGTGGTTTCTATGAAACCGTCCCTTTGCAAATCTTCATAGGCTTTCTGTACAGTAATGACGCTTACATGGATTGATTTTGCCAATGCCCGCATTGAGGGGATTGCGTCTCCGGCTTGCAGTTCCCCGCTCATTATCATAGCTTTAATCTGTGATGTGATTTGCTCGTATATCGGCTTGTTGGCGTTATTACTGATGATGATTTCCATAACTCACCGCCTTTGCTTTTGAATTGTACTTAATGTACAAGTACATTATAACATATATATAATCATAGTCAATCCTCAAAATAAAATTGCCAGATACAGTTATTAAAAATAGCTGTATCTGGCACTAGGAATAGGGGAGCTGCTGCCTATCAAATTGTTGTGTGTTACTTTACCGCACATGAGCATTTGCGCCGGGGTTATCGTTGCCGTAGCCCTCAAGCAGATTGATTGCACCCCAGATGCCAAGACCTGCGCCCAGAGCGATAACGAGAGTCTGAAGAACGGTTACTGCGCTATTGAAAAATGCCATAATATTTTCCTCCTAAAATTTGAAATTGTTTTGAGAATAGAAAAAGCCCTCCGTACTACCGGCATCAAAACCGGACGGAAGGCTTAGTTTACGAGAATCTTTTCAAGGAACTCCTCGACGGTTATCACGCCAAGTTTCTGTTCCATTCTGCTTCTTGCATATTCAGTTTCACAATCATATATATCACCACCACCTTTCATAAGAAACAGCCAATACATTGACTGCAACAAATCTTCACGAGAAGCACAGATTGTCGGTGAAAAAACGACAGGTGAAACCTTCAGAACCTCTGCGAGTTTCGCTGTGGTTTCTGCATTAGGGGTTCGAGCGTTTTTCTCATACTGAGCAATACGGACATCCGCTGTTTTCTCGGAATACCCCATCAGGAGTCCAAGCTCTTTCTGGGTAAGGCGGCGAAATCGTCTAACGAACTTCAATCGCTGCCCAATAGAGGTATCCGTGATCCACCAAGTCATTTTTTTTACACCTCGCTTTCTGCAAATTCTCGATATACAACCTCATTTTTTGCTCTGCGCTTGCCTACGGCTTCACTGGGAGCAAGGTCAGGGTAGGTTGCCTGCACTTTCTGTCTGCTTCTGCGGACAGTTTCAAACCCCGGAAAGCTGCGTCTATCCAGTTCCTTCAAAAACACAGGAACCGTCATGGCATGAATGTCGATGCCACGCAGACCGGAATAGTGTTCCAGTACCATCAGGTACAAATGATTGTCGGTATTTCTTGCCTTGTGGTCGTGTTCCAAGATGTTCTTAACCAGGGCAGATACCGTTTTCAGATTTTCCAAACAGAAACCTCCTTAATCCGCATCGACTACCACAAACTCATCACCTGCCTTGAGCTTCAACCTTCGACTCAGAAACTGCTCAATGTTGAACTCATTTCTCTTATCAAAGTCTGATGTGTACTTATAATTGGGGTGCTGCGTCAGATCGTACTTGTCAGAAAGAAACGGTCTGACACCACGCAACTGCAAAATACACTTGCTGCCATCCAGAACCGCAAGCTCATCTACGCTCGCAAGGTCTTTGCCTAACTTCTGATAATTCAAGCCGTAAGACGGGCTGTTACCTCTGGTGTTGGAGGTGTTGTAGGTGTCGATAGTTTCTTTTCCCAATGCCTGATTCAGTTCTTTGAGCGTGGTTGGCTCAGAACCACCCAGGAAAATTCGGGAATCCATGTTGCCGATGATGGTATCGGCATTGTCTTTATAAATGGCTTTCAGCTGTGATTGTGCCTGGAGAACAAGGCAAGCCGATATTTCACGGCTTCGGATTGTCGCTACCAGTTTTTCCAGATTGGGAATCTGACCGATGTTTGCCATCTCATCAATCAAGCAGCGCACATGAACCGGCAGTCTGCCGCCGTACACATCATCTGCTTTCTCGCACAACAAGTTGAACAGCTGTGTGTAAATCATGGAGATCAAAAAATTAAACGTCGCATCCGTATCTGACATAATCAGAAAGAGCGCCGTTTTCTTATCTCCGAGAGTATCCAACTGCAACTCGTCATAGGCAGTCACATCTCTGACCTCCTGAATATCAAAAGGAGCCAGACGAGCGCCGCAGGAAATCAAAATCGACTTAGCGGTCTTGCCGGCAGCCAGCTTGTATTTTTTATACTGACGGACTGCAAAGTGATTCGGCTTTTTCTTTTCCAGGGCTTCAAACATCAGATCCACCGGGTTCTGGAACTCCTCATCATCTTCCCGCACCTCCATTGCGTTCAGGAACTCAATCAGGGTGGAGAAATTCTGTTCCTCAACCGGAGCTTCATAGTGGATATATCCGATCAAGGCACAGTAGAGCAGCGTTTCCGCCTTCGTCCAGAACTCATCACCGGCTTTTCCATCACCCTTTGTGTTGGCAATCAGCGTTGTCACCAGTTTCAGAATGTCTTTTTCTGAATGGATATAGGCAAATGGGTTATAGTGCATCGACTTCTGAAAGTTGATGGTGTTGAAAATCTTGATGGTGTAGCCATGCTTCAAAAGGGCGTTGCCGCACTCAATCACGATGCTGCCTTTCGGGTCAGTGACCACATAGGAACTGTGCATCTGGAGAAGGTTTGGCTTCAACCAAAAGCGAGTTTTACCGGAACCCGAACCGCCGATAATCAGAACATTCTTATTTCGGGCATTGGCAGGATTCTTCGGGCGATTGCTCATCATCAGCCGCTCCGTTTTCGTCAGGATCACATTGTCCTCGAACTTTGGTGCAATAAACGGCTCAATATCTTTTGCCGTTCCCCAACGAGCAGAACCGTACTCAACATTGTGTCGGTACTTCTTTGCGTTTTTGCCTTTTAGATAGACAGCCAGCCGAAGTCCTGCGCCGCAGAGAATACCAATCAGCAAATCCAACGGGTGAAAGCTGGGAAACGGATTGTTCAGGGCTATCGGAAGGGCATGAAAAAAGCTGAGGATTTTCGCAGATGAATCTGCCCCCTCAGCCAATCTCCATGCTTCTCCTAAATTCGTAGCGAACAACCCTACCAGAAAATACGGTAAATTCAGAATCAGGAGCTTTTTCATTTTTCTCTTATCCATCACAGATCACGCTCCTGTTTCTTCTCTCGAACCTTCTTCGGAATCGCTGCGACAATTTCCTTGAACTTCTTCAGCTGCGCCAGAACGCTCGGCTTTTCATTCTTGGTTAATGCCCTTGCCTGATGTTCCTTGCAGATTGCATCCAAAGCATCTGCATCTTTAGAACGGACAAAAACAAGAAACCGGGGAGGATCAACGGACTTATCTTTTCTTACGGCAAAGTCCACGCCATACTTCTTGGCGAGCTTTTCAAAATCACGGATACTCTCTTTGTCGATCTCAACATTCGTAGCACCCTGATTCTGTCCCAAAAGCTGTTTCACGGATTGCTTTCCATGAACGGCAGGGTCTCGTGCCTTTTTCATCTTCACTTTTTCCCGGTGCTGCAAATACTTGCGGATACCGGCAATGATAGTGCGCCCCGTCAGCTTGGTTGTGCTGATCGCCAGGTTTACTGTTCTGTTTTCAACTTCTTCCTGCATGATTCATCACCTCCTGCAAGCAGTAGAGTGAACAGATTATCGTGCCATATCTCTGTGGTCGTAATACAGATTGCCCTTGGCAACTGCGGCATGGCTGATAATCTTGATATTGCCAGCTTTCTGGTTATCCAGAGCCTTCTGATAACCCACATCGCTCAAATACAGGCGATTTCTTTCGCCTTTCCAACCGACAGGCGATTCATCGGTCAGCACATCGAAAATAATCATGTGCTTGGTGGCGTCATCAAATCGTGCCAAGTCCATATAGGTATGTCCCTGGTACTCCTTGGCACCATCCTGAATCCGCTTTCGCTCCATCAGCTCTCCAATCGTCGAATTTCTTTGCATAAGAACCTCCTTACAGAACATCTCGGTCAGGGTTACTTTTGTGGGGAACCGAATCAGCTTTGACAGGTGCATCTTCTTTCTTCACCATGTCATCCGGCAGGGGAAGCGCCATAATGCTGCGCCCCATGCGTACAAAAGTCTCAGGCTGATGAAAGTGTTCCTCAAACTGCTTCATCAGTTCCGGGGACAGAGAACAAAAATCATCCTCGCCCAATCCCACAACCAGAAAATCACCGGCGATAATGTCATAAATATCGCCGTCATCATCACGCAGCGCACGGTTCAGTTCTTTGCCTACGAGTTTACCTTCGTCGTGCATCACCAGTGCAACCGGCTCATTGAACGGATAAGTTGCCTCAATATCGCCACCTACGGCTTTCTGCAAATCCTCCAGCTCACAGCCGATCTGCACAGCCTGCGGATACATGAACGGCTTTACCAGCAACACATTCATGGTATCTGCCTGTTCTTTCTGAACCTCCCGTTCCTCGGTCGTGCCGAACGCAACACCGGTAAAGTTTTCGGAGTCCAGAATGTACTCCGAATTGTAATAAGCGGCTCTAACCTGTTCCTCTGCCGCATCGTGAGATTCTGCTTGCACCGTAACCGTTTTCTCCAAGGTTTCGGTGATCTTCACATCGTATTCTTTCAAGTTTCGATACCTCCGTTTCTTTGGAAATAAGAAAAGCGACCATCCATGAACCTGTTACAGTTCATAAATAGTCGCATCCACATCGGCTAAAAGCTCGAACAAGCAAATATCGTCCAGTTCGCAAATCAGGGAACCCATGTCGAAGAAAATATCGTCCTCGCATTCCACCGTAGTAACCACGCTGCGGTGTTCGTTAAGACAAATGGCTTCTTCCTTGTCCATCGTGATCGTAGACATACAGGACACCACATAGAATGTCATATCTTCTGCTAACCACAGCTCCTTGCTCTGAATCGTGCGAACTTTTTCATCGCCGCTCATATCTTCTACATAGGACAGAAGCCGCACGGCTCTGCTGTTCAGAAGTACCTTTCCCTGATAGTCGATACCCTCACCAGCAGAGGACAATACTCGATACTCGCTAATCATCTCGGCATTTTTCTGAAACGACTTTGCCAGAAGCGCAGGAGAAATATCATCGAACTCCTCACTGTAGTTTACGAGCATATCTACCATATAATCAGGATCGCAAAGGTCGTAGAGTTCTTCCAAAGCGCCCTGAATGTTTTTGGGTGTAAACATTTTTTACCTTACCTTTCCATTGATTTTTCTCTTTTTTTCTGCCATTGCTCCAAAAGCTGAATGATTTTATCCTCCATCTGCTTGTTGGTATAGGACTTCGGGAAGTATTTTCGCAACGAATCCGTTTTGAAGGTTACTCTGTCCAGCTCTCCCTTCTTGATTTCATTCATAATCTCGCACATCGCATCCAGCGTACACTCGCCCTCCTGTGCGAGCTTTTTAATTCGCTGTGCTTGCGAAAGGGAAGGAGCTGCTTGAGCATAATCCATTGCAGAAAGAAAATCCTTCTGTTCTTCACTTGCCAGATAGGAAAGCTCCACCGCAGGATTGAATTTGATCTGACCCGTATCTACCATATCCAGCAGTTCCGGAATCAGTTCGGTCAGACGGATATAACGGTGTACCTGATTTCTGCTTTCTCCTGCCTCCTGACCGACTATATCCATTGCCTGCAACTTCATCCCAACTTGGGATGAAGTTAAATCGGTGCGTTGACCTTGATGTTTAATCGCATCCAGCTTCATCTTATAAGCAAATGCTCTTTCACTCGGCAGGATACTCTCCCTCTGCAAATTCGCATCAACCATCAAAATAATGGCTGCATCATCGTCCAGGTCACGAACAATCGCAGGCATGGTTTCCTTACCCGCAAGCTCCGATGCCCGGTGCCGCCTGTGACCAGAAACGATTTCATAACCACCGTCGGGGTCAGGACGGACAATCGCAGGAGTGAGAACTCCGAAATCTCGGACGCTCTCTGCCGTTTTCATCATTTCTTCATCATCAACCACACGGAAGGGGTGTCCCTCAAAGGGGTGTAGCTCAGAAAGCGGAATTTCCTGCACACGCTCCTGCTGGGCTTCAGCTCTGGATTGATCGGTGGAGAAAATATCATCGTACCCCTTCAAGCTGATGTTTGCGCCTTTTTTCTGCATTGTTTAACACCTCCTTCGTCAGAATTTTATAGGCTTCGGCAACTTTGCCTTTGGGATCATGCTTGAAGATACTGGTTCCCTCTGCGCTGATTTCCTCTGCACGGACAGAGCGGGGAATGTCGGTCTTGTAAACCTTCAGCTTTCCGCCGTAGCTCTCCCGAATCAGATTGCTGATGTCTTTGGAGTAGTTGGTGCGGCTGTCCACCATCGTCAGAAGAATCCCTTCAATCCTCAGTTTCGGGTTGATTTGCCTCTTGACCTTGTTGATGGTTCCAAGCAGCTGTTCCAGACCCTTTGCAGGAAGGTATGCTGCCTGAACCGGTATCAGCACATTGTCGGCAGCTGCCAACGCATTGACGGTCAGCATACCCAAAGACGGCATACAGTCAAGAAGAATGTAATCATAATTCTGTTTGACTGTATCCAGGTATTGCCGGAGAATGGTTTCCCGGCTCATGGCATTGACCAGTGCTACCTCCATACCTGAGAGTTCGATGTTGGACGGCACCAAATCAACGCCCTCCGGATGATGAAGAATCCCTTCATCGGGAGTAATAGGGTTTTCCATCATAATCTTTCCCATCAGATCGGAAAGTGTCGGAGACAGATCATCCGGGCAGGGATTGCCCAAACTGACCGTCAGGGAAGCCTGGGGATCGGTGTCTACCAGAAGCACCTTTTTTCCTTCAAGAGCCAAGCCAACGCCCAGATTCTCGGTGGTGGTGGTCTTTCCAGTGCCTCCTTTCTGATTGACCACCGCAATGATGGTTGCTTTTTTCGACATTTATCGTCACTCTCCTTCCTCTCGCTTCATTTTCAATTTCTTAAATCCTCCTTCCAAATATCCGTGTGACATATCGTGCCGAACAAGAGCATCGTAGTAGGTGTCTATTGTCGTCGGCGCATTGTATATCGTAGTCAGCATATACTGACGGATATTTCTAATCTTTGTGGTGTTTTCCTTGAAGCAGTCCATAACATATCGAATGTGTTCGACATTTAGTTTCATAAACCGACTGCGGACAATTTCTGCCGGACGCTCCTCTGCACCAATGCGAATCAACGGTCGCTTCGTGCAAACTGTTTCAACGATCAACTCCAGAATGTTATCCAGCATTTCAGAATCGTAAGGGTAATCCTTCTTCAACAAATCCATACTGAGCTGATCCGAGAAATAATCAAAGTATTCTTGATACCGGTCATTCTCGTCCATCATTCCACCATTTCCGGAAGGAAAGATAGAATCAGTATCACTAAATTCAGTATTTTTAATATCAGTATTATTACATTGTGATTTCGGAAGTTCTTGAGTTGTGATTTCCATTGTTCCAGAATTGTGATTTTCACAATTCAAGAGTTGTGAATCCACAGCAGAGATAAAGTTCTTCACATAGATCAGGTTGGGCTTTCCCAAACCCTGGCGCTTACGTTCAATCAATCCTGCTTTCTTCTCAAGTTCACTGAGCAGCTTGATAGCCTTTTGTTCAGCACAGTTCAGAGCCATCTTCGCTTCGTCGATTGTAAAAATGATATACACTCGACCGTTTTTATCTATCCAACCATTCTTGGCAGACAGGCTCATGCGGTCAAGCAAAATGCCATACAGCATCTTGGCATCGGCAGAAATATTCCAGAACCTCTCGTTCGTGAACAACACCTTCGGAACTCGATAGAATGTGAATAGATCGGATTGCTGACCGTAAAAATAATCAAAACTCACACGGCTTCACCACCTTCTTTCTGCGGAAAACTTTCTGTTGTCAGCGGAATGCTGCGGAAAGTCGTATCCGTCTTTTCATAAGGACATCGGGCAAAAAAGCAGAAGCGGTATTCCTGTTCATACACATCCATATCAACGAAGCCCCACTTCACGCATAACCTTCTTCGTACACCAACCAATGCACGGGTGATCTCGCCCATAGGGACAGCCATCACATTCCGACTTGGGTTTCGGCGGCAAAGAGATTAAGTAGTAGCAATTATCTCTACCCAGACGGCAGCCCTTTCTGCCATTCATCCAGAAGTAGCAGTAATGACAGTCGCTCGGCTTGTCTGCGGTATAAACAGGCTTGCTCAAATAAAACACCTCCAATCTCTTGTATTTGCCCATGGGTTTGGGCATAAAAAAAGAGCGCCTATCCATCCCCAATGCGGGGCAAATAGACGCTCTATGTACATAACGATATTTAATTTTATCTGCTATAACTGCATGGTATTCAAAACATCCGCCTTTTTTGATTAGCTGGATTTTTGGCACGATTTTGGGGCTGATTAGCAGGAAGGGCATTTTCATTAGCAAGAACAGCCCGTTTTCTGCTAAAAATTAGCTGGCGATTTTGTCTTATAACAACCGTTCGATTCTGGAGGGGTTGTCAAAAATCAAATTTTGGAGTAGAATTTTATCTCATACAGTGAAAGAGCTTTTTCGTAGCTTTTTATATAAGAAAAGCCGAAAACCCTTGAAAACAAAGGCTTTCGGCGTTGTTCACTGGCGTCCATAAGAGGATTTGAACCTCCGACCCCACGCTTAGGAGGCGTGTGCAATATCCAGCTGAGCTATATGGACGTGTCTGATATATGATTATAGCCCGATCAAAGTCGAACTGCAATCCCTTATTTAGTTTTTTTTGAGGTGGCCGTTGTAACGCAACCTTAGGAGGACCCCGTTATATCCATTTAACTAAGGAGACAAATGCCGTATTTTCGGGCTTTTCAGCTCTTTTGGCTCCGGCTGCCATATCTATGAATTCAATCACTCTTGTGATTTAACTATAGGAACATATACACAATTGCTAGTATACCGAAAATATTGTTATTTTGCAACATTATTCCTCAGGAAAATTGATATATCCCTGTAGCCAGATAGATCCCTTAAAACGACGTCCCACCTGAGGTTCACCGTAGAGGTCTTTTTCGTTAATGCACACATCAAAAGTCAATTCATTGCACAGAATCGTAAGAATATATACCTTTTCTCCGGTAATATCATTGGTCACCAGGCGAAACTCTGTAATCTCTCCCAGTACTGAGTACTGGTCGCACTCCACACCGTAAGGCATAAAATAGGTGTCCACCAGACTGAAAATATCGTTCTTCTGTATCTTCCGGGAGATAGTGGTATACATATCCATATCTTCAAGTGTCAATGTCTCAATGGCATCTTCGTCTCCCTGTCTGGCAGCGGCCAGGAGTTTATTACGATTGGCAGAATCTTTTTTCACGCGCAGGACCTGTTCTTCATCCTTTTTTATAGGTAGAAGAATACTGCCCTTCAGAGACAATCCGGATAAGGTAAGTGTAGTACCGCGGATTGGTAACTTTCCGGTGCTTTGTGCTTTGATATAGGGAATACGATTCCGCAGATAAAAAATCAGAGAGATTCCCACCTTGATATCATCACAGATACCGGCATAGGAATCCTTATCCGCATGGCGTTCCACAGAGACATCTTCATACGAAGTAATGCCGCTTCCCGTCAGATACGGAAAATAGTATTCGTAGATAAACTTATCGTTATCATCAAATTCTCCACAGACAGCCACACCAAAGGTACCGGATTCTGCGGTACCCTTAGTGTGTGTGTGATTTTTGCTGAATTCTCCTAGGAGAATGCCCTCCTGATTCATGGTATATGCACGATGATCGGAATTCATGATCACGTCTGTCAGTAATTCTTTTAATTTCTTTCGGTCCGTATATTCACTGAATCCGATGGCTCTCATATATTTATGCAAAAAATCACCTTCTTTCCATCTGTATCGTCTATTATAGATGAATTTTCTATGCTTCGCATGGGTGAGCTATTCTATCATTTCTTAGGCAGGACTTTCTCCTTACCACCCATGTAAGGACGCAGAGCTACGGGAATGTTCACACTGCCATCCTCATTTACATTATTCTCCAGGAATGCGATCAGTCCTCTGGGAGAAGCCAGTACGGTATTGTTCAGTGTGTGTACCAGATAAGTTCCATTTTCACCCTTGGTTCGGATACCCAGTCGTCTTGCCTGCGCATCACCCAGGGTAGAACAGGAACCAACCTCGAAATACTTCTTCTGTCTGGGACTCCATGCTTCTACATCGCAGGATTTTACTTTCAGATCTGCCAGATCACCACTACAACACTCCAGGGTACGAACGGGTACATCCAGACTGCGGAAGAATTCTACGGTGTAAGACCACATCTTGTTATACCAATCCATGGAATCCTCAGGCTTACACAGAACTACCATCTCCTGCTTCTCGAACTGGTGTACACGGTATACACCTCTCTCCTCAATGCCGTGGGAACCTACTTCCTTACGGAAGCAAGGAGAATAAGAAGTCATGGTAATGGGCAGGCTCTTCTCTTCTACAATCTGACCCTTGAACTTACCGATCATGGAATGCTCGGAAGTACCGATCAGGTACAGATCCTCTCCTTCAATCTTATACATCATGGCTTCCATTTCTGCGAAACTCATAACGCCGTTTACTACGCTGCTGCGGATCATGAAAGGAGGAATGCAATAGGTAAATCCCTTATCGATCATGAAGTCTCTTGCATAGCTGATCATTGCAGAATGGATTCTTGCTGCATCACCCATCAGATAATAGAAACCATTACCGCTGGTACGTCCTGCGCTCTCCTTGTCCAGACCGTTCAGACGATCCAGGATATCTGCATGATAAGGAACCTCAAAATCAGGAACTACGGGCTCGCCGAATTTCTCGATCTCTACGTTCTGGCTGTCGTCCTTACCGATAGGCACAGATTCATCAATGATATTGGGAATGACCATCATGATCTTGGTGATCTTCTCCTGAAGTTCGGTCTCGGAAGCTTCCAGTTCAGCCAGACGCTTTGCACCGGCAGCTACTTCTGCTTTCTTGGCTTCTGCCTCTTCCTTCTTGCCCTGACCCATCAGTGCACCGATTTCTTTGGAAATACGGTTTCTGGATGCACGCAGATCATCTGCTTCCTGCTTTGCCTTTCTGCTCTCGGCATCCAGTGCGATCACCTCATCTACCAGAGAGAGCTTTTCATCCTGGAATTTTTTGCGGATGTTCTCCTTGACCACCTCGGGATTTTCTCTTAAAAATTTAATGTCTATCATGACTTCCTCCATTCTGCCATTCTGATCTGAACAGCATTATTCTAATCCTTTTTCAATATACACATTCAGAACTTTCACAAGATCCAGTATCTTCTCTTCTTTTAATTTCTGTCCGTTTTTATCCCGGATAATCCGGATCACAGGACGATCCTGAAAATCTTTGTTCTGCGATACTACGATTGCTTCTTCTCCGTCACTGGTAAGCACATGGCTTCCGGCGGGGTAGACTGCAGTAAAACTTAAAAACGCGTCTACTATTTTACCATTATATTTCACATTTTTAAAGCTTTTTAAATATTCTACCGCTTCATATACTTTGCTGCGTCTCTGAGCAATACCACAGATCATCTCATCAAAGGCATCACATACCATTACGATCTGGCAAGAGAAAGGAATCTCCGCTTCTTTTAATTTGAGAGGAAAACCAGATCCATCCAGTCTCTCATGATGATACAGAATGATCTTCTTCACCTCATCAGAGATCCAGTCCTCATCCTTGACGGAAGTATATCCGTAGACCGGATGCTTCTTATACTCAGCCAGTGCTTCCGGCTTCATATCCTCCATGGATTTATCTTCGTAATCCAAAGTCGTATATCTGAGTCCGATATCATGTAACAGACAGCCTACACCGATATCATGAATCACACTTTTATCTAGCTTCAGCCGAAGCGCTGTCAGAATTGCCATGGAACTTAAGCTGATGGAATGTTCATAGATATCTGCACTTCTCTCCCGGATGTCAAATACTTTTTCTATGACTTCTTTTTCATCCAGTATATTCGTAATAATCTCATCTGCCGCCTGGGTCAGTCCCTGCAGTTCTTTATTATTGTGATAAGTGTGTCTCTCAAGAATACTTTTTACTTTATTTTTTATCGTTTTTTCTATATCGTTTTTAAGTATTACTATTTCATTTGCCTGGTCTTCTTTTACATAGACCTCCAGGATACCCATTTCTTCTATTTTAGAAATATACTCTTTTTTTAATACTACGCCTTCCGGAAGAATGATCTGATAATCCCAAGTCATCAATGACTGTGCAAGAATTTCGTTTCCGGTCAGCTCGCTCAGTTTCATCCTCTTCATATGCTGCTTCCTCTTTTATTCCCCCATTGCTATGGAAAGTGCTTCTGCCTCCTCAGCTCCCAGATCGATCGCACACTGTCCGAGTTTGATCTCCTTAGTGTAAGAATAACAACCCTCAGAACTATGAACGGAATTAATAATAAATCCATTATTATTTTCATCCAGCAGTGCCAGAGAAAAACTCAGCTGTCCTCCCATCTGATTAAATGCATCGTATTTTACCAGACCCATTTTCTGATAAGCGGATTCCATATTCTTATATAAAGTACGAATATCCTTTTTATTTTTCTCTGTATTTGCCTTGAGGAATTTATTGTCCTCATATAGACCTGCAATATCCTGTTCCAGACTGGTACCGTCTTTACCGGTGAGAAATTTATCCAGTCTCTTTTTTAATTTACTCGTCTTCCGGATCTGCACGATCAACAGAATCAGAAAAATGAGTAACAGCAGGATTGTCACTGTCATTCCGATCAGAAGGTATCCTAAGTCAAATCCACCCAGACCGATCTGATTTAAAAAAGCACTACCTGTCATAATACTCTCCTTTGTATCTCTTCTCTTTACTTGTCTCTCTTATTTATTCAGTACATCCAGGAGTCTGTCCAAATCTTCATGATTGTAAAATTCAATTTCGATCTTACCGGATCCCTCTCCCTTAGATGTAACTGTTACTTTTCTTCCAAGCTTTTGTTTCAGTTTTTCTTCAATATCCTGGTAGATCACCTGCATGGTTTTATCATCTACTTTTTTGGACTTTGCAGGTTTATGTAAATTTTTTACCAGTTTTTCTACATCACGTACGCTCAGCTTTTCATCAAAAATACGCTGTGCCAGATTATACTGTTCTTCCGGATTCTCCACTGCCAGTAATGCTCTCGCATGTCCGGTACTGATCATCTCATCTACCACCATGCGCTGTACTTCTTCGTTCAGTTTCAGAAGTCGGATAGAGTTGGTAACCGCTGCACGGCTCTTGGATACTCTCTCTGCAACTTCATCCTGCTTCAGATGAAACTCTGTTAAGAGTCGCTTGTATGCCTGTGCTTCTTCAATCGGATTCAGATCTTCACGCTGGATATTCTCAATCAAGGAAATCTCCACAATCTCCTGTTCCGTATAATTACGGATGATAACCGGAACTTCCTTCAGACCTGCCAGCTTTGCTGCACGCCATCTTCTCTCACCGGCAATGATTTCATAATAATCTTTGCGGTCCTGTACCAAAATCGGCTGCAACAGACCGAACTGCTTAATAGAATCTGCCAGCTCCTGCAGAGCATCCTCATCAAAATTTTTACGAGGCTGTTCTCTGTTAGGCTCTACCTTTGTGATCTTCACAAGGGTCTGCGGTTCTTCTCCCTCTGTTGTCTCTGTCTTTGATTTTGCTGCTGTTTCTTTTTTTGTCTTTGTCTCCCCTAATGCATTAGGTATTAGAGAATCCAGACCTTTTCCCAATCCTCTTGCTGCCATACCGTTCTTCTCCTCTATTTTATTACTTGTTCTTAATTACTTCCTCTGCAAGCTGCATGTAAGCTTCTGCTCCGGCAGATTTTGGATCATACATATTGATAGGCATTCCATAACTGGGAGCTTCTGCTAATCTGATATTTCGGGGAATTAATGTATTATACACCTTTTGATTCAGATTTTGTTTAACATTTTCTACCACCTGCATAGACAGATTGGTACGGGAATCGTACATAGTGAAAACAACACCATCAATTCTAAGATCCGGATTCAGTCTCTCTTTTACCAGATTAATAGTGTGGATCAACTGGCTCAATCCTTCCAGTGCATAATATTCACATTGAATGGGAACCAGCACACTGTCTGCTGTAGTCATCGAATTAATCGTTAACATATTCAGAGAAGGAGGACAATCAATGATAATAAAATCATAATCATCCTTAACATAATCCACTTCGTTCTTTAATATATATTCCTTCTTATCTACTCCGATCAGTTCGATCTCAGCAGCTGCCAGATTTACATTGGAAGGAACTATCGATACATTCTTGATAATATTTGAAATAATACAATCTCTGATAGAACATTCTCCCAGGATTAGTTCATAAATTGTATTTTCCAATTCATTTTTTTCGATACCAAATCCACTGGTAGTATTTCCCTGTGGATCTGTGTCGATTACTAATACCTTTTTACCTTTTGCAGCCAGAGATGCAGACAAATTAATGGACGTAGTTGTCTTACCTACGCCACCCTTCTGGTTTGCTATTGCAATAATTCTACCCATACTTTTTTCACCATGTCTTTCTTAATGATTTAGCCGTGCAAACCTCTAGACTGTCTGTCCATATCTTCTACAACAATATCATAGATTTCTCCGAGAGAAGCACAATACTCCAGAACCTTCCAGGGCTCATTGGTATGAAAATGAATCTTGATCAGTTCTTCATCTCCTACTGCCAACAAGCAATCACCTTTGAAATGTTCTGTAATGTAGTCATTAATTTCATCTTCATCCAGATTGGTACCTTCAATTAATAATTGTGTATCATATTTGAATTCTAACATTATGAATCCTCCATTCTGTATATGTGAAACCACTCTATAATAATAGCATGAGCATTTCTATGTTACAAGGTAAAAATACTACAAAAAATTAATACTTTATTCGCATTTATAGAAAAATACTAGATATTGTGGCTGTGTATTTGTTGTTTTTTTCATAAGTATTATGTTTCACGCTTCTTTTGTAATATGTTTCACAAATTTAGCCACTATATCTTGGGTGGTAATGTTTCACGTGAAACATTATGTAGTATGATTTTCATATAGGCTCATAGAATGTTTCACGTGAAACATTCTATGTAATTAACCCCTACATCTAGTGAACAAATTAATTTAAAAGGATATCTATATAACTTGTTTTGTGCTAACATCTATGCTAGGATGGAAATGCCAGTGGCAAATTTGATTTGCGATTCCTTCAACGAAAGAAGTCGTCTGCGGAATGGAGATTAATATGGCTATTGATAAAGTAAGAGAATATTTCAAAACCTATCAGATGGATGATCATATTTTGGAATTTAATGTTTCGAGTGCAACCGTAGAATTAGCAGCGGAAGCTTTACAATGTGAAGGAAAACGTATTGCTAAGACTATGTCCTTCTTAATTGGTGATCAGCCAATATTAATAGTAACTGCTGGGGATACAAAAATCGATAATGCGAAATACAAACACTTTTTCGGAGCAAAAGCAAAAATGATTTTGGGGGATGAAGTAGAAAATATTATTGGTCATGCCATTGGCGGTGTATGTCCGTTTGCAGTGAATGATAATGTGAAAATATACTTAGACGAATCTTTGAAAAGATTTGAAACTGTATTTCCGGCTGCAGGAAGTCCTAACAGTGCAATTGAATTAACAATCCCTGAATTAGAAAAATACTCAAACTTCCTGCAGTGGATAGATGTCTGCAAAGGTTGGCAGTAACCTAATACAATTTAATCAGATCATTTTTGATAGCAAACACAGCTGCCTGTGTTCGATCAGATACATCAATTTTTTTAAAGATATTAGAAATATGATTTTTTACTGTTCTCTCACTGATATTCAGAGATGTTGCAATCTCCTTATTGAACATTCCGTTAGCAACCTCAATAAGTACTTCCAACTCTCTCTTCGTCAGACTGTTGATTTTTTCTTTGTCAATATCTCTGGATACCAGTCGGCTGTTCAATGCCGGTACCAGACTGGGTTGAATATAAGTTTCTCCCTGCATAATACAATTAATGGCTTTTTTCAGCTCTGCGGATTCTGCATCTTTCATGATATAACCATCTACGCCAATGTCCACAGCCTTTAAAAGATATTCAACTTCATTGTGTACCGTTAATACCAATATTTTAACAGAGATACTTTTCTTCTTAATCTCCTGCAGCACTTCTATTCCATTCATAACAGGCATATTAATATCCAAAAGCAGTATATCAGGATGGACAGAAAGTAATTGCTCCATACATTCTACACCATTATTAGCTTCGGCGATTACAGAAATAGTACCGTCAAATTCCAGTAATTGACGTATTCCTTCTCTCATAAGAACATGATCATCTGCCAACATAACTTTTATACTCATATATATCCTCACTTACTTGTATATACTTATTCTTTGTCTTGCTGTCCTATTTTTCAGCTAAATGTAAATCTAAAGGAATCTTAATATCTATCGTAGTTCCCTTACCAATCTCAGAACTTATATGTATTGTACCGTTCAGTAGAACAACACCCTCATGGGTCAATGCTAATCCAAAATGACTATTTGATTTATCTTCCGCTTCTTCCATGGTAAATCCCTTACCATTATCTTGGATTAAGATTTCATATTGCTGCTCTGTTTTTTTACAATGGAATAATACCCTGGTAGCCTGTGAATGCTTTTTAATATTTAACAGACATTCCTGAACCACACGGTATAAGGTAATACAAAAATAATCATCTGTTTCACATGAAACATCATCGATTTCCACATCCATTATGTAATCTCTATCAGCATTCAAAAAATCCAGTAATCTTTCAAAGGAAGCCTTTAATCCAAGATCATCAAATGTCATAGGACGCAGATTGAAAATAGTACTTCTGATATCTTCAATGACATTATGCAATCCTTTACTCACAGAATTCAATTCCATCTTCGCTCTGACAGGATCCTTATCAATATATAAGGAAGCCAGTTCAATCATATGAACAAAATGGGCAATATTCTGCAAAGAAGTATCATGAAGTTCGGAAACAATTCTTTTTCTCTCCGTCTCCAACATCTCCACAATTTTCTTACCATTTTCTGTATTACAACTACACTCATTCTTTTGTACATTTAAATTATTGTTCATATATCACCTTATAGAACATATGTTCTATTTAGAAATATTCCATTATATTTATCATATAGGAATATTATTATTGTGTAAAACTCTTTTTATTAATAATAAATAAATCTTAACACAATTTTTACATTGGATTCTCTTCGTTTTATGACAAAGGTTCTTTCGATGGCAATCCGGCTTTTCTGGGATATTTTGCAGGTGTGGACTTTTGCTTTGTAATAATAAACAGATTCCGATAAATATCCGAATCGGGAAGTGTAAATTCAACCTGTCCATCCATTTTTCCACCAAGTATCTTCACAGCATGCTGTGCAGCATTCATCTCTTCTGCTATTTTTTCAGATTTATAAGAGATAAATTTGCCGCCGACCTTTACAAAGGGGAGGCAATATTCTGATAATGTGGAAAGATTTGCCACTGCCCTGGATACACAAAGATCATATTTTTCTCTGCATTTTCCAGGCTTGGCATAATCCTCCGCACGACCATGAATTGTCTCTACACCGGTAAGCCCTAAAGCAGAGATCACCTCATTTAAAAAATTGATTCTCTTATTCAAGGAATCCAATAAGGTAACCTGGAGATTCGGAAATGCAATCTTCAATGCAAGCCCCGGAAAACCTGCTCCGGTTCCAACATCGATCACTGTTTTATTCTGTGTCACATCGTAAGCTTTGCAGAGAGAAATACTATCCACAAAATGTTTCTTCATGACTTCATCATATTCTGTAATTGCGGTAAGGTTCATTACCTCATTCCACTCCACCAGCATCTCAAAATATTTCAGAAATTGCCGGATCTGTTCATCACTTAAGGTTACACCCAGTGCCTTACAATCTTTTTCAAATTGTTCTGTGTTATATTCTGCCATGCATTCCTCCGGAATTCATATTAACTATGATTTTTTACATTATAATGTTCCAGGTACACTAACAATACCGAAATATCTGCAGGAGATACTCCGGAGATACGGGAGGCCTGTCCTACGGAAATCGGACGGAATTCCTTCAGTTTCTGTCTGGCTTCCAGTCGAAGGGAAGGAACTTCATCGTAATTCAGATTATCCGGAATTAATTTTTTCTCCATCTTACGATACTGTTCAACCTGACGTTTCTGTCTGATAATATATCCTTCATATTTAATTTCAATTTCTACCTGTTCCACAACAGCAGGAGGAAGAGGTTTTCGTTCCTTATCAATAGGAGCCAGTGCCGCATATCCAAGCTCCGGTCTACAGATCAGTTCTGCCAGAGTAGCTGCCGTTTTCAGAGTAGAGCTGCCACACTCTTCCAAAAAATGCTGGATCTCTTTATTGGCACCTACTGAAGTATTTTTCAGTCTCTGAATTTCCTGATCGATAAGTTCTTCTTTTTCAATCAGAGCATCATACTCCTGCTGTGAGATGAGACCGATCTCATAGCCTTTCTTACGAAGACGCAGATCTGCATTGTCCTGACGAAGCAACAGACGATACTCCGCTCTGGAGGTCATCATACGATAAGGTTCTCTGTTATCTTTAGTAACCAGATCATCAATCAATACTCCGATATAGCTTTCGGAACGATCCAGGATCAGAGGATCTCTGTGCAGAATAGACATTGCCGCATTGATACCGGCGATTAGTCCCTGGGAAGCTGCCTCTTCGTATCCACTGCTTCCGTTAAACTGTCCACCACTGAACAGTCCAATGATATTTTTGAATTCCAGGGAAGGATTCAACTGTTTCGCATTAATACAGTCATATTCAATTGCGTAAGCATTTCTAACGATTTCACAGTGCTCCAGTCCCGGAACAGTACGATACATAGCTAATTGTACATCTTCCGGAAGAGATGAGGACATTCCACCAACATACATTTCATTCGTGTGCAGCCCCTCCGGCTCAATAAATACCTGATGTCTCTCTTTTTCCGCAAATTTTACAACCTTATCTTCAATCGAAGGACAATATCTGGGACCTGTTCCTTCGATAATACCCGCATAAATTGGAGAACGATCCAAGTTATTCCGAATGATTTCATGCGTATTTTCATTCGTATAAGTCAGCCAACAGGAAGCCTGTTCTTTCTGTACAGATTCAGGGTCTGTGGAAAAAGAAAAAGGAACCACTTTCTCATCTCCGAACTGCTCTTCCATTTTGGAAAAATCAAGAGAACGCTTATCCATTCTGGCAGGAGTTCCTGTCTTAAAACGACGCATTTCTATTCCCATTGCTTTCAGAGAATCCGTAAGGTGATTTGCTGCCTGCAATCCATTAGGTCCGGTATAAGTAATAGATTCACCGCACAAACATCTCGCACGAAGATATGTACCGGTGCAAAGGACCACAGCCTTACATTCATAGATGGCTCCGGTAAAGGTTTTGACACCTGTGATCTTTTTCTTATGATCTTCTGTTTCCTCCCAGAGAAGTTCACAGACTTCCGCCTGTTTGATCAACAGATTATCCTGATTTTCCAATACTTTACGCATTGCCCTGGAATATTCCGCTTTATCCGCCTGTGCACGCAATGAGTGTACTGCAGGACCTTTGGAGACATTTAACATTTTGGACTGGATAAAAGTTTTATCAATATTTTTACCCATCTCTCCACCCAAAGCATCCAATTCTCTTACCAGATGTCCCTTGGATGAACCACCGACGTTCGGATTGCAGGGCATCAAAGCAATACTATCTACACTTACCGTAAATATCACTGTCTGAAGTCCCAGCCTTGCACAGGCAAGAGCAGCTTCACATCCGGCATGACCAGCACCTACCACACATACATCCACTTGTTTTTTTAGTTCCATGTTATTTATTCCTCTTAGTGATTACTTTCCCATACAAAATTTTGAGAAAATCTCATTGACCACATCTTCATCTACTTCTTCCCCGATGATCTTGCCCAGAGAAGCATATGCACTTGTCAGATCGATAGAATAAAAATCTTCGGGCATTCCATCTTCAATACTTCTCTCTACCAATTGCAGACTATGCAAAGCATCCTGAAGAGCTTCTTTATGCCTGAGGTTTGTGACTACCAATTCATTATTTTGTTTTAATTCGCCCTCAAAAAACATATTCCGAATGGTCTCTTCCAGTTCTTCCATTCCGGAATTTTCCGAAGAGGGATCAATGGTAGAAGTACGAAGGATACGAATATCCTCGCTATGTTTTAATCTTTTTACCAGGTTTTCTTTCAGACTTTCTTCTGTGATTTTATTTTCCAGATCTGATTTATTCAAAAGAATAATTGCCTTTTTGTCATCCAGTAAGGAAATAATATTCTGATCGTCCTCATCAATATTCCCGGAAGCATCTACCACATATAAAATAAGATCAGCATCCATAGCATATTTTTTGGCCCGTTCCACACCGATCTTCTCAACCACATCCTGTGTTTCATGAATTCCGGCGGTATCGATCATATTCAGACTGATTCCATGCAGATTGATTGTCTCATGCAGGGCATCTCTGGTAGTACCCGCAATCTCTGTAACAATAGCTCTGTCTTCTCCCAGCAGCATATTAAGCAGAGAAGATTTTCCGGCATTAGGCTTACCTACAATCACGGTGGATATTCCTTCTTTGATCAGTCTTCCATTATCAGCTGTAGCTAAAAGCTTCGCAATCTCTTGTTGAAAATAGGTAACCTTTACGGCCAGCTGCTCCGGATATCCATCCAGACTGATATGTTCCGGATCGTCCAATGCCGACTCAATAAATGCAATCTGATATAAAATATCTTCCCTTAATTTATGAATTTTATCAGAAAGTCTGCCTTTTAACTGGCTTACCGAGGAAGACAACGCATATTCGTTTTGGGAATGAATGACATCAATGACTGCTTCCGCCCGGGACAGGTCGATCCTTCCATTCAGAAAGGCTCTCTTAGTGAATTCTCCCGGCTCTGATATTCTTGCACCGTTTTCAAGTACAGTCTGCAGCACTTTCTGCACTACCAGTACACCGCCATGACAGTTAATCTCCACGGTATCTTCCGTGGTATAACTTTTTGGTGCCTTCATGACAACTACCATGACTTCATCTATGACATTTTCTTCCTTGTCCACAATATAGCCATAATGCACCGTATGACTCTGTACTTTCGTCAGAATCCTTTTGCCGGATGGTGAACGAAAAATACTATCTACTATATATATGGCATCATCACCACTGATTCTAATAATTCCGATTCCGGAATCTGATAACGCTGTCGCAATAGCAGCGATCGTATCATTTTTGTAATTTTCCATAAGATTACCTGTTTCATATTTCAAACAAATTTATAAATGAAAATAACTATTCAGAATAGTTACAATTATACTCCATATAAAGGTCTGTTGTAAATAAAGCCGGTAAATAGAATAAAATTCTAATACCGGCTTTTTGAATACTTTCTGTAACTATTCTCTCACTATCTCTTCAGAGTAACTACAACTCTGCGGAAAGGTTCTTCACCCTCACTGTGAGTAGTAACATATTTGTCATTCTGTAATGCAGAATGAATGATTCTTCTCTCATAAGGATTCATAGGCTCCAGAGATACGCTTCTCTTGGTTCTCTTAACCTTATAAGCAATGTTTTTGGCAAGATTCTCAAGAGTTTCTTTTCTGCGCTGACGATAATTCTCGGTGTCAACCTTTACATGAATATACTCTTCAGATTCTTTGTTCACCACCAGAGATACCAGGTACTGGAGGGAATCCAGTGTCTGTCCTCTCTTACCGATCAGAACACCCATCTCATTACCGCTTAATTCGATATCCATGTTCTTCTCTTCTTCGTTGTACTTAATGGCAATTACTACTTCCATATTCATTGCCTGGAATACATCGTTTAAGAATACTCTGGCAACTTCTTCTACAGAACTTTTTTTAACAGATGCTTTGATCACAGCAGCCTTTGCTCCGATTCCTAAGAATCCGGAAGAACCTTCTTCTACAACTTCATAATCCAGCTTATCACTGGTAACACCCAGCTTCTGGCAAGCTTCTGTAATAGCATCACTGACTGTCTTTGCAGATACTTCGATCATGTCCATATTATTTACCTCCTCAATGATTAAGGAAACTTTCTATTTACGGCTGTTTTTCTCGTTATAGTCTCTGACCATATTAGCCTTAGACATCATACTTCCGGGTTTTGCTTCTTTTACTTCGGAATAGCTGTCAGCAGATACTACACTATTATCTATTTTAGAAGAAATATTTGCCTTCTTCTGAATATTTTTCGTATTCATGCTTGCATAAGCATTCAGTTTTTCCTGCTGTTCCTTCATTTTTTCAAGCTTTTTCGCACTCTTCGCAGAATTTTTCTTAATGATATCATCAAAATTCATCTTATCGATATGCTTATTGATCACTATCTGCTGGATACTTCTGACAACGCTACCTGCAACCCAGTACAGTCCCAGACCGGAAGGTAATGTAAAACAGAACCATGCAGACATCAGAGGCATGATCATATTCATAGTCTTCATGGAAGAAGCCATTGCTGCCGCCTGATCATTGCCATTGTTAGAAGAAGTATCCTGCTGAGGCATCAGCTTTACGTTGATCCATTGTGTCAAAGCAGACAGAACCGGAATAGCAATTGCTCCGATTACTAAAAGCCATGCTCCGTTAGCCCATGCTTCCTTCAACACATAAGAAGGAGAGTTGCCGATATTCAGTCCTAAAAAATTATTATACTCTTCCAGCTTGCTTACCGTATTGGTCACATCTGCTGCAAGAGAAGGGAACTTCTCACTGATACTTGCAAAATCAGCGGTAGATGCCTTGTTCAGACAGTCAATGATCGTATTCTGTACATATTCACTGTGAGTACCGGCTACAAAGCCTGCATTCGTGAACTGCTTACTGTACATAGCGGAATTGCTCAGATTCTGAACCAGCTCCGTTGCACCGGCTGTATCAATAATATTATCTACCAGAGGGAAGAAGGCTTCCTTAACTCTGCCGACATAAGCAGGAATTGCATAAATTACACGATACAGTGCAAACAGAATAGGCATCTGGATCAACATATACAGACAACTGCCGGTAGGAGATACACCATACTTTGCATATACTGCCTGGATTTCCTGATTCTGTGCCAACTGAGCATCCTGATCCTTACGATTCTTGTATTTTGCCTGAATCGCCTGAATCTCAGGATTCATTTTAGCAGACAGCTTAGAGAATTTCTGCTGCTTGATGGTAAGAGGCATCATCAACAGGTTAACAACAATTGTAAAAAGGATGATTGCGAGACCGATATTGGGAATACCGATCATATTCAGAACTTCGAAGATTCCTTCCATTATCTTACCCAGAAGCCAGGCTACCTGTCCGATAATGAATGTGGAATTCTGTGTCAAAAGAATACCGTTCATTTATCCTCCTAATAAGTGCCATTATTTAAAATTTTACGGTACCGGATCATATCCACCCTTGGAAAAAGGATTACACCTCAAAATTCTCCATGCTGCCAAAAGTCCTCCCTTGATCACACCATATTTTTCAATGGCTTCCAGACCATATTGAGAACAACTGGGAACATAAGGACATTTGGTTCCCTTATAAGGCGAAATATATTTCTGATAAAATCTTATCATGGCTATCAATATTTTTTTCATATACGATTCTAATTTAGTCATTATAAAAATAAATTTTTATAATATGATGAAGTTTTGCAAGATGTAACAATGCGCTCTCCGCTTCTTCATATCCTATGGAAGCTGCACCGGGTCTTGCAATGATTACCATATCCAAACCACTATTGAATACACTTTCATGTAATCTGTAACTTTCTCTGACCAGTCGTGTAATCCTGTGTCTTACCACACTATTACCGACTTTTTTACTTACACTGATTCCGATTCTGTTCTTATCAAGGCCATTTTCCTTAACATACATGATAAAGTACTTATTGGCATAAGATCTGCCATTCTTGTACACAAAACGGAACTGTTCATTTTTCTTTAATGATTCCGAAAACTGCATGCAATCCTCCAACCGTGAAAGTTAAGAGAAAAAAAGGTCACATTGCTGTGACCTATGCGGATAATTTCTTTCTTCCTTTTGCACGTCTTGCTGCTAAAACTTTTCTTCCACCGGGAGTACTCATTCTGGCTCTGAAACCGTGAACCTTGGAATGGGAACGCTTTTTAGGCTGAAATGTCATCTTCATGGAAAGGCACCTCCTTCTCTAAACCTTCTTATATAAAAAGGTAAACATATTTTTCAACAATTGGGCGCATAAAAATACGCCTTCCTTTCGGAAAATAGCATATTGATTGTAATGTAAAAGCCCATCAATGTCAAGCAAAAATCAATAAAAATGCAGAAAAATCAAGAGGAAACGAGCTTTTTAAAATTCTAAAATTTTTTAAAATTAAGTTATCCACATAGATATACACCATTTTTACCCACAAACGAGTTATCCACACCTTGTTGATTATTTGTGGATATTTTTATTTTTCATAGGGATATTCTGTGTAAATCACGTGTAAAAGTGGACAAGTATCCAGTAAATGTGGATATCTTGAAATTTCACTATTTTATCCACATTTACACATCGCTATCCACAATCCCTGTTTATATTACAAGTTATGAACAACTTTATCAACAGATTGTGGATAACTTTATCCATGACCTGTTCATAACTTGCATTTGAATTATTTGTAATTCTATTATACAATGAAATGGAGTTTCGCATGCGTCAGCTTGCACGGGAGGAAATCAATGGAAGCAATCAAAGAAAATTGGACAACTATCAAAGAAGCTGTCAGAAGAGAATACAGTCTTTCTGACATTTCTTATCATACATGGGTAGAACCTTTAGAATTTCACAATGTGGTAAATGATGTAGTAAGTATCATCATTCCCTCGGACCAGGCACATGCCCTGAATTATATTTCTTCCAAATATAAGAGTTTTTTTCAGGTAACCATCACCGAGATGTTTGATCATCCTTATGATATCAGCTTTATTTTGGAAAAGGATGTAAAAGGGGAAGAGCCTGCAGAGAATGAAATGGCTGCTCCAAACCAGATCTACGGTGTAAATTATGAAGATGCCCATCTGAATCCTAAGTACAAATTTGACACTTTTGTCGTAGGAAGCAACAATAAATTCGCTCATTCCGCATCTCTCGCTGTAGCAGAGTCTCCGGGAGAGGTCTATAATCCTCTCTATTTATATGGAGGTCCCGGTCTGGGCAAGACCCATTTGATGCATTCTATCGGACACTTTATATTAGAACAGGATCCGGACAAAAAGGTACTCTACGTCACCAGTGAGGAATTTACGAATGAAGTAATCGAATCTATTCGTAGTGGTAATGCAGCTTCCATGACCAAGCTGCGTGAGAAGTATCGCAATGTTGATGTACTCATGGTTGATGATGTACAGTTTATTATAGGTAAGGAAAGTACCCAGGAGGAATTCTTCCATACTTTCAATGCCCTGCACGCTGCCCACAAACAGATCATTCTGTCTTCCGATAAGCCTCCTAAGGAAATGGAGACTTTGGATGAAAGATTCCGTTCCCGTTTCGAATGGGGTCTGATCGCAGATATTCAGCCACCCGATTATGAGACCAGAATGGCTATTTTACGGAAAAACGCTGAGACCTATGACCGTCAGATTGATGAAGAGATCATAAAATATATTGCTACGAATATCAAATCCAACATTCGTGAGCTGGAAGGTGCTTTTAATAAGATCATTGCTTTTGCCAAATTAAATAAGGTAGATCTGACGCTCTCCCTGGCGGAAGAAGCACTGAAGGATGTTATCTATCCCAACAAGCCCAAGGAGATCACTCCTACTCTCATTATTAATGTAGTAGCGGAGCATTTTGGTGTGAAGGCGGAAGATATTACTTCCAAGAAAAGAAATTCCGAGTTTGTACAACCACGTCAGGTCGTTATGTATCTGTGCAGAGAATTAACGGATACTTCCTTCACTAATATAGGTAAGCTTTTGGGCAAAAAGGACCACACAACCATCATCCACGGTGTGAATAAAGTGGCAGCGGAGATTCAGACCAACGAGGAACTTCGTAATAAAATAGATATTATCACTAAAAAGATTAATCCCTCCTGATGTGTATATCTCGGGAACAAAATGTGTATTGTTGTTGATAACTGATTTCAAGGCTTCAAGAAGGATAGGATGCGGTGTGAATAAGCTAAGAGTTATTCTTAGGTTATTCTGCCAAATCCACAAGATTTCCATTCCATTTTCCCTTGAAAAATAGTATAATAAGACTGGTTATGCACATATCAACATCCCTTATTAAGGAGACTACGAAATTCTTTTATTATTTTTATATAACGCGTATCCACGCGTACGCAAATCAACCAGAAAGGAAGTTATGCACACATGAAATTAGTCTGTTCAAAAGCAAATCTTTTAAACGGCGTACAGATCGTATCCAAAGCTGTTCCCAGTAAGACTACAATGTCTATTCTGGAATGTATTTTAGTAGATACTACTAACGGAGAAATTAAACTTACTGCCAACGACATGGAACTTGGTATTGAGACGACCATTGAGGGACAGATCATAGAAAAAGGTATCATTGCCCTGGATGCCAAGATATTCCTTGAAATCGTGCGTAAACTTCCCGACAGCGATATTACCATTGAAACAGATGCTTCTTTTAAGACCGTCATTACCTGCGAAAAGGCAAAATTCACTATTATTGGTAAATCCGGCGAAGATTTTTCCTATCTTCCCGCAGTGGAGAGAGATGACAGCATTGTGATCAGTCAGTTTACTTTAAAAGAACTGGTAAGACAGACAATTTTCTCTATCTCTGATAATGATAATAACAAATTAATGACCGGTGAACTGTTTGATATTAACGGAGATGAATTCAAGATCGTGTCTCTGGATGGACATCGTATCTCTATCCGTAAGATTCAGATGAAGAATAGTTATGCTCCCAAAAAGGTAGTGGTACCCGGTAAGACCCTGAATGAAGTAAGTAAGATTTTACCCGGAGATGCAGACAGCGATGTTACAATCTCTTTCACTGAAAAGCACATTGTATTTGAATTCGATAAGACCGTTGTGGTATCCCGTCTGATCGAAGGAGAATATTTCAAGATAGACCAGATGCTTTCCAGCGATTATGAGACGAAAGTAAAGGTCAATAAAAAGGAGTTCTTAAGTTGTATCGATCGTGCTACTCTTCTGGTAAAAGAAGGTGACAAGAAGCCTATTATTGTAAATATCACAGACAACGGAATGGAACTTAAAATCAATTCCGCTCTGGGAAGCATGAATGAAGAAATTGATATTCAGAAACAGGGTAAGGATCTTATGATCGGATTCAATCCCAAGTTTTTGATCGATGCTCTGCGTGTTATCGATGATGAGGAGGTAGATTTGTACATGGTAAATCCCAAGGCTCCTTGTTTCATCAAAAATATGGAGGAAAGCTATATTTACCTGATTCTTCCCGTGAACTTTACGACAGTAGCTTAGAAATGAGGTTATAGATATGCATACGATCCGTTTAAAGGATGATTATATAAAGCTTGGTCAGGCATTAAAGGCAGCCGGTGTAGTAGAATCCGGCGTAGATGCAAAATTTGCCGTACAGGACGGTCTGGTAAAAGTAAACGGACAGACTGAGACCCAGAGAGGCAAAAAGCTGGTATCCGGAGATAAAGTGGAATATGATGGCGAGACCATCGTAATAGAGTAAGCAGGTTACTATGATCATCAAATCAATAGAATTGGCAGATTACAGGAATTATGATTCGCTCGTCCTGCAGTTCGACCGTGGAACCAATATTTTGTACGGAGACAATGCGCAGGGCAAGACGAATATCCTGGAAGCAATCTATGTTGCTGCCACCACAAAATCGCATAAAGGAAGCAAGGACAGAGAAATTGTTAATTTTGACAAGGAAGAGGCACATATTAGAACGTATCTCGAAAAAGATGGAAAAGAGATCCGCGTGGACATGCATCTGAGAAAGTCAAAGTCCAAAGGAATTGCTATTGATGGTCAGAAGATCAAGAAGGCGGCAGATCTCCTGGGACTTTGCAATGTCGTATTTTTCTCACCGGAAGACCTTGGAATTATTAAAAACGGTCCTGCAGAGCGAAGAAGATTCGTAGATATGGAATTATGTCAGCTGGACAATTTTTATCTCTATAATCTCAATCATTACAACAAAATCGTCAATCAGCGCAATAAGCTTCTGAAGGATATGTATATGAATCCGGATCTGAAGGAAACTCTGACTATCTGGGATATGCAGCTGGTATCCTACGGAAGTAAGATTATAGAGCGCAGAAAGCTGTTCGTAGAACAGCTCAATGAGATCATTTATGAGATTCATAAAAAGCTGTCCGGTGGCAGGGAAGAAATCCGTATCCAGTATGAGCCGGATGTGGAGCTGGATGAATTTGAAAGAAAATTAAAAAACAGCCAGGATCGTGATATGCGGGCCAAAATGACATCCGTGGGACCCCACAGAGATGACTTTTCCTTCCTGGTAGGTGATGTGGATATACGAAAGTTCGGATCCCAGGGTCAGCAGCGTACTGCTGCTCTCTCTTTAAAATTATCCGAGATCGAATTAGTAAAAAGGATCACGAAAGATACACCGGTCCTGTTACTTGACGATGTATTGTCTGAACTGGACAGTAACCGGCAAAACTATCTGTTGAACAGTATCGGAGATATTCAGACGATCATTACCTGTACCGGTCTGGAAGAATTTGTAAATAACCGGTTTGAAATTAACAGAGTATTCAAGGTATCCGCCGGAACAGTTACCTGTGTAAATGAAAATATGGGTCTGAAATCGGATATAGAAGAATCTCCGTCAGATGAATATAATTTTGGCAGCCTGTAGGGCAGAATGTGAGGAATCATGAGCGAAGAAAATAGGAATAATACCGCGGTAGAACATGAATACGGCGCGGATCAGATTCAGATATTGGAAGGTCTGGAAGCTGTAAGAAAGCGTCCGGGAATGTATATTGGTACCACATCCAGCAGAGGACTGCATCATCTGGTGTATGAGATCGTTGATAATGCGGTAGATGAAGCACTGGCAGGATTCTGCGATACCATTGATGTAACGATCAACGAAGATAATTCTATCACTGTTATCGATAACGGAAGAGGAATTCCTGTAGGTATCAATCACAAGGCAGGTATTCCCGCAGTAGAAGTCGTATTTACGATTCTGCATGCCGGCGGTAAATTTGGCGGTGGGGGATACAAGGTATCCGGTGGTCTGCACGGTGTAGGTGCGTCTGTTGTAAATGCCCTCTCCAACTGGCTGGAAGTAGAAATCTGCCAGGGCGGCAAGGTATATAAGCAGCGTTACGAGAGAGGACATGTGTGTTATGCACTGAAAGAAATCGGCACCTGCCCTATGGAAAAGACAGGTACCAAGGTTACTTTCCTGCCGGATGATACGATTTTTACCGAAACAACGGTCTATGATTTTGATGTACTGAAGAGAAGACTCAGAGAGATGGCATTTCTGACCAAGGGACTGCGCATCATCTTAAGAGATAACCGTACGGAAGAGGAAGCTTCTCTGGAGGAAATGTCTGAGGAACATGAAAATGAGCAGATCAGCGAACTGTTACAGAGAGCACAGGAAGATGCCAAAGATACATCTGCATCTTCAGATGATTCTGTTTCCGATGTTGCGGCAAAAGAATCCGTTAAGGATGACTCTGAGGCGTTTGCAGATGCTTTTGCTACTTCTGAGGAATCTACCAAAGCCCGCACCGGCGGCAAAATCGGGAAGATACATACCATTACTCTGGAAAATGGTAAGAAACAGAAAGTTGTTGAGTTCTATTACGAAGGTGGTATCAAGGAATTTGTTGCTTATCTGAATAAGAGTAAGGAGCCTTTATACGAAAATATTCTGTATTTTGAAGGTGAGAAGAACAATGTGTACGTGGAAGTATCTTTCCAGCACAATGATTCTTATAACGAGAGTGTATTCAGCTTTGTAAATAATATAAATACTCCTGAAGGAGGTACTCATTTACAGGGCTTTAGAAATGCTATTACGAAGACTTTTAATGATTATGCCAGAAGCGCAAAGCTGTTAAAAGACAGTGAACCAAATCTGTCCGGTGAAGATATTCGTGAAGGTCTGACTGCTATTGTCAGTGTTAAGATTGAGGATCCCCAGTTCGAAGGACAGACCAAGCAAAAACTTGGTAACAGTGAGGCAAGAGGTGCAGTTGACAATATTGTCAGTGAGCAACTGACTTATTTCTTAGAGCAGAATCCTCAGATTGCAAAAACAATCTGTGAAAAATCTATTTTGGCACAGCGTGCCAGAGAGGCTGCCAGAAAGGCAAGAGATCTTACCAGAAGAAAGACCGCATTGGATACTATGGCTCTGCCCGGTAAGCTGGCAGACTGTTCTGACAAGGATCCGAAGAACTGTGAAATCTACATCGTAGAGGGAGACTCCGCAGGAGGAAGTGCGAAGACAGCACGTTCTCGTGCAACCCAGGCCATTCTTCCCTTACGTGGTAAGATCCTGAATGTAGAAAAAGCAAGACTGGATAAAATCTACGCCAACGCCGAGATCAAAGCAATGATCACAGCGTTTGGTACCGGCATTCATGAAGATTTTGATATTACCAAGCTTCGTTATAACAAAATCATTCTGATGACCGATGCCGATGTAGACGGTGCACATATCAGTACTCTTCTGCTGACCTTCATCTATCGGTTTATGCCGGAGCTGATCAAGCAGGGACATGTGTTCCTGGCGAAACCGCCTCTGTATAAGCTGGAGAAGAACAAAAAGGTATGGTATGCCTATAGTGACGAAGAACTTGACAGTATTCTGACGGAAGTAGGACGTGATCAAAATAACAAGATCCAGCGTTATAAAGGATTGGGTGAGATGGATGCAGAGCAGCTTTGGGAGACCACCATGGATCCCGAGAGACGTATTCTGCTCAGAGTGAATTATGATGAAGAGACGGAATCCGAACTGGATCTGACCTTTACTACTCTTATGGGCGATAAGGTAGAGCCCAGAAGAGAATTCATCGAAGAGAATGCTCAGTTTGTTAAAAATCTGGACATCTAGCAACTATTTTTCAAATCAGAATCTGAATAGTTACGGTATTTAATAATAGAGAGTCGTATTTTACGACAGATTGTGAGGAAACATGAACGACGATATTTTTGATAAGCCTTCGGAGGCTGAGATTGATAAAATCCATGAAGTCGATCTGAAAGAGAAAATGGAAACTTTCTATATCGACTATGCCATGAGTGTTATCGCATCCCGTGCGCTTCCGGATGTGAGGGATGGTCTGAAGCCGGTACAGAGACGTGTACTCTATTCTATGATCGAACTGAACAATGGTCCCGACAAACCGCATCGTAAGAGTGCCCGTATTGTCGGTGATACCATGGGTAAATATCATCCTCATGGTGACAGTTCCATCTACGGCGCATTGGTTAATATGGCACAGGACTGGTCTACCCGTTATCCTCTCGTAGACGGTCACGGTAACTTCGGTTCCATGGATGGTGACGGTGCCGCAGCAATGCGTTATACCGAGGCAAGACTTTCCAAGATTTCCATGGAATTATTGGCAGATATCGGTAAGAATACCGTAGATTTCATACCGAACTTTGATGATACCGAAAAAGAGCCTGTAGTATTGCCCAGTCGTTATCCGAATCTGCTGGTCAACGGTACTACAGGTATTGCCGTAGGTATGGCTACTAATATTCCGCCTCACAATCTCCGTGAAGTGGTACAGGCTGTCGTAAAAATTATTGATAATCGTGTGGAAGAAGACAGAGATACAACGATCGATGAGATTCTTCCCATTGTAAAAGCTCCCGATTTTCCTACCGGAGGACTTATCCTGGGTACCAGAGGCTGTGAAGAAGCCTATCGTACCGGTCGCGGTAAGATCAGAGTCCGTGCGGTGACCAATATTGAGACACTTCCAAACGGCAAGAGTCAGATCATTGCTACTGAACTGCCTTACATGGTCAACAAGGCAAATCTGATCATCAAGATTGCCGAGCTGGTAAAATTAAAGAAAATCGATGGTATCACAGATATCCGTGATGAATCCAACCGTGAAGGTGTCCGCGTGGTCATTGAACTTCGTAAGGATGCCAATGCCAATGTTATTCTGAATCAGCTGTACAAGCATACACAGCTGCAGGATACTTTTGGTGTGATCATGCTGGCGCTGATCAACAATCAGCCTAAAGTTATGAATCTGCTGGATATGCTGACTTATTACCTGAAGCATCAGGAAGATGTCGTTACCAGAAGAACTAAATATGATCTGAACAAAGCAGAGGAAAGAGATCATATTTTACAGGGATTGTTAAAAGCTTTGGATTTCATTGATGAAGTCATTACTATCATCCGTGGCAGTCAGAATGCACAGATTGCAAAAGAAAGACTGATGGAAAGATTTGAGCTGTCCGATGTCCAGGCACAGGCAATCGTAGAAATGCGTCTGCGTGCTCTGACAGGTCTGGAAAGAGAGAAGCTGGAGAACGAGCATAAGGATCTGGTAGTAAAAATTGCGGAGTTGAAGGCTATTTTGGCGGATGAAAAACTGTTATTGGGTGTCATAAAGACAGAGATGACTGTGATTGCTGAAAAATATGGTGATGACAGACGCAGTAAGATTGGCTATGATGAACTGGATATCTCTATGGAGGATCTGATTCCGAAGGAGAATACTATCATTGCCATGACCAGTCTTGGTTATATCAAGCGTATGACCGTAGATAATTTTAAAGCACAGAACCGCGGTGGTCGTGGAATCAAAGGAATGCAGACGATTGATGAGGATTATATCGAAGATCTTCTGATGACGACTACACATCATTATCTGAATTTCTTCACCAATATGGGAAGAGTTTACAGGTTGAAGGCATATGAAATCCCAGAAGCCGGTCGTACAGCAAGAGGTACTGCTATTGTGAATCTTCTGCAGCTGGCACCCGGTGAGAAGATCACTGCTATGATTCCGATTCATGAATACAGTGATGATAAGAATCTGTTCATGGTAACTAAGACCGGTATTGTGAAGAAGACCCCTCTGATGGAGTTCTCCAATGTCAGAAAGAATGGACTGACTGCGATTAACTTACGAGAAGAGGATGAGCTGATCGAGGTGAAAATCACTGACAGCAGCAGTGAAATCTTCCTGGTAACCAAACAGGGTATGTGCATCCGCTTCCAGGAGACGGATGTCCGGGCTACGGGCAGAGCTTCCATGGGTGTTATTGGTATGAACTTATCTCCCGGGGATGAGATCATCGGTATGCAGTTACAGACTCAGGGCAGTGACCTGTTGATCGTATCTGAAAATGGAATGGGTAAGCGTACCAATATGGATGAATTTACCGTACAGAAACGTGGCGGTAAAGGCGTAAAGTGCTACAAGATTGTTGAAAAAACCGGTGATGTGGTAGGTGCCAAGGCTGTAAATGACGATAACGAAATTATGATGATAACCACAGAAGGAATTATCATACAGCTTCGTGTTCAGGATATCTCCACTTTGAGCAGAATCACATCAGGTGTAAAGCTGATCAATCTGGATGAGGGTGTTAAGGTTGCTCAGATTGCCAAGGTACGTGAGAAGCTTTCCAACGGAGACCATGAATTCGACAATCTTGAGGAAGCCATGGAAGAAGTAGCGCAGGAAGCTGTTTCTGAGGATGAGGAAGAAGCAGAAGAAAATCTTATTTTCCCTACCGAAGAAAACGAAGAAGATGAATAAGTAGCGAATTGAGCACTTTTGTGTTGCAGATGATAATTATTTTGTGATATAACAAAGGTGCTCAATTAATGTATTAATAATTTTTGAAAAAGAGGGGCAGAAAAATGGAATCTTATAGTATTTTCAGAGATTTGGCAATTATTATTATATTTGCCAAAGTATTTGGTATTATTGCAAGAAAATGTAAAGCACCACAGGTGGTAGGTGAGATTATTGCCGGTCTGTTGATCGGACCCAGTGTACTGGGACTGGTACAGCAATCGGATTTTCTGATCCAGATGGCAGAAATCGGTGTTATCCTGCTGATGTTTTCCGCCGGTCTGGAGACAAATCTGAAGGATCTGATGAAAACCGGTTTTGTGGCATTTCTGATCGCATGTATGGGTGTATTTGTTCCTTTGGTAGGCGGAACATTGTTGTATATGGGATTTTACGGAGTGGCACCCTGGGGCTCTGAAAAATTCTATGAAGCCGTATTTATCGGTGTCATTATGACGGCTACCAGTGTAAGTATTACCGTGCAGTCTCTGAAAGAACTGGGAAAACTGAAAGGTAAAGTCGGTACAACGATCATGAGTGCCGCTATTATTGATGATGTCATTGGTATTATTGTACTTACTTTTGTCATCGGATTTAAAAATCCGGATTCCAATCCCGGAAGTGTAGTAATTTCTACTCTTCTGTTTGTCCTGTTCGCAATTGGTGTCGGATTTGTATTGTTCAAGGTATTCCAGTATCTGGATAACAAATATCCGCATACAAGACGTATTCCTATTTTAGGTCTGGCGCTCTGTTTTATTTTCGCTTATGTAGCAGAAGTATTCTTCGGTATTGCGGATATTACAGGTGCTTACGTGGCAGGTATTATCCTTTGCTCCATTCAGGATTCGGAATACATAGCCGAAAAGATGGATATCAATTCTTATATGATCTTCGGACCGATTTTCTTCGCAAGTATTGGACTTAAGACCAGCTTTGATCATCTGAACGGGGAATTTGTGTTATTTTCTATCGGATTCGTCGTTGTAGCATTACTGTGTAAGATCATCGGCTGTGGTCTGATGGCAAGAATCTGCAAATTCAAGGGACCGGATGCTCTGAAGATCGGTGTCGGTATGATGACCAGAGGTGAGGTTGCCCTGATCGTGGCACAAAAGGGACTGTCTGTTGGAATGATCGGATCCGAGTATTTTACCGCAGTCATTCTGCTGATCATCGTATCCAGTATTTCCACTCCTATCATGCTTAAGATTCTGTATACGAAGCATGCCGAGATTGATTAAAAAATATGGATCACATGGATCAGAAGCGTTTTGAAGAAGCTAAGAGAAAAATAATAGGCGTGGACCGTCAGAGACTGGGAATCGGAACTCTCTCAGAGAAGACGGTTCATGCTATTTTTAAGGATTATTATGAGCCGGATGAGGACCATCAGGAGATTCCCATAGAGAATTATGTGGCGGATATTTACAAGGATGGGGAGATCATCGAGATCCAGACGAGACAGTTCAACCGTATGCGGGGAAAGTTACAGGCGTTTTTACCTTTGTATCCGGTGACAATTGTCTATCCCATTCCTTATGAAAAATGGCTGATCTGGATCGATGAAGACAGTGGTGAACTAAGTAAAAAGCGAAAATCCCCAAAAAAGGGATCCACTTATCAGGCATTTAAGGAACTATATAAGATCAAAATGTTCCTGAAGGATCCGAATATCCGGTTTAAATTTGTATTGGTGAATATGGAAGAATACCGGCTGTTAAACGGTTGGAGTCGTGACAAGAAAAAAGGATCCACGAGATATGACAGGATTCCTACGGATCTGATCGAAGAGGTGGAAATCAGACAGCCGGAGGATTATCTACAATTTGTACCTTATGAACTGGAAGAACCATTTCACAGTAAGGATTTTGCGAAAGCAGCCCATATTCCTCTCTCACTGGCTCAGACGGTATTGAATATATTATTTGAAATGGAGACAATAGAAAGGATAGGAAAACAGGGAAACAGTTATTTATATCGTGTCATGGATATATAGATTATATAGATGAAAAAAGAGGATTAGGCCGTATGGCTTAATCCTCTTCGTCTTCCTGATGGGATTTCGGCAGGGAGAAGATAAATTCACTTCCAACGCCGGGAGTACTGATCACATTGATATGTTCATCGTGAGCATTGATAATCTCTTTTACAATGGAAAGACCCAGACCGGTTCCCTTTTTATCCTTGCCTCGGGATAGGTCGGATTTGTAAAATCTGTCCCAAATCAGCTTCAGATCTTCTTTCGGGATACCGATTCCTGTATCTTTTACGGAGACAAACAATTTATTTTTCTTCTCTGAGGTCTCAATGTGGATCACCGAATCATGGTGGCTGAACTTAATGGCGTTATCCATGAGATTATAGAGTACCTGCTGGATCTTGCCCATATCTGCATGGACATACATTTCATTGCCGGTAAGGATCATCTCGATAGCAATGGATTTGTTATGACAGGTGCCCTCAAAGGTACTTGCAGTATTACGGATCACTTGATTGATATCAAAATCTGTTTTATCTAAGAGCATTCCTTTGGTGTTAAGATTATTCAAGGTTAAAAGGCTGTTGGTCAGCTTCGTCAGTCGTTCTGTTTCATTCAATACGATAGTAATGTATTTTTCGTGCATTTCCGGTGGAATCGTGCCGTCCAGCATGGCCTCCAAATATCCCCTTATAGAGGTCAGAGGGGAACGGAAATCGTGGGATACATTGGCTACAAACTTTTTCTGATCATCCTCGGAACGGGCAATTTCGCTTGCCATATAATTCAGACAGGAAGCCAGATAACCGATTTCATCCTCACTATCCACCTGAAATTCATAATGCATATTACCGGCAGCATACTGCTCTGTGGCATGAGTGATCTTCCGCAGAGGAATATATACGATCTCGGTGAAAAAGATCAGAATGATCAGGGATAGCAGGAACAGGATTGCCAGGGTGATATAGGAAATATTCAGCAGGTTGTTACAGGATTTCTGAATATCATTCATATCGGTATGGATGACTACATAGCCTTTTACCTTGTAGTTGGAGGTAATGGGAGCAAATACAGTAAGTACATCCGAATCAAAATTACCGAAGAAATCACCAACAATGTAATAGGAGCCGCTGGTTACGGTCGAATCAAAATTCTCAATGACAACCACATTCTCCACATCTAAGGGACTATTGGTATCCAGTACCAGTCGTCCGGAGGGGTTGATGATGCGAATCTCGGAATTCAGGTAGACCGCCAAGGAGTCCAGCTGCATTTTAACGGTCTCCAAAGTTGTTTCACTGGTGTACAATCCGCCGGCATAGGTTCCGGCAATCAGGGTTGCTTCGGAATAGAGACTTTCTGCCTTTTCCCGGATCAGATGTTCTTTGGTCATATTGGGAACAAAAGTTGTAACAATGATGAAACCAAATACACCAAAAATAAAATATGCGAGTATAAATTTTAGATAAAGTGTTTTTTTCATAACAAATCCTGCTTTTGGTATGACTTAATTACGTACTTCGAATTTATAGCCGATGCCCCAGATGGTGCTGATCTTCCAGTTGGCATGATCCTTGATCTTCTCGCGGAGACGCTTGATATGCACATCCACGGTACGGGTATCACCGATATATTCATAGCCCCAGATCTGATCCAAAAGCTGTTCTCTGGTGAATACATGATTCGGTGAAGATGCTAAAAAGTAGAGAAGCTCCAGTTCTTTCGGCGGCATTTCCACAGTGTGTCCCATATAGATGACGGAATAATTGGTCAGATTAATGGTCAGATCCGTATATTCCACACACTTGTCGTTGGGATTTTCTGTGGGGGCATTGGAGGGCTTGTAACGTCTGAGGACTGCTTTGGCGCGTGCCACCAGTTCCTTGGAGTCAAAAGGTTTTTCCATATAATCATCCGCACCCAGTTCCAGTCCCAATACCTTGTCGAAGACTTCACCTTTTGCGGAAAGCATGATGATGGGAACGGAGTATTGTGCCCGGACTTCTCTGCACACCTGATAACCATCAATGCCGGGAAGCATCAGATCCAACAGAATCAGATTCGGAGCAAAGGTCTCCATAGCCGGCATCACGGATTCTCCGTCATTGACGATCATGGTATCAAAACATTCCTTCGTCAGATATAGGGAGATCAGTTCCGCAATATTATTATCATCATCTACAATGAGAATTTTCTGTTTACTTACCATGTAGTATAGGCCTCCTGTCAGTTATTATTTAAAAGTAACAATGGTTACACCGGCATCGCCTTCACCGTATTCACCCAACCGGTATTCTTTGACGTATTTCAGACGTTTTAAGTGAGACTGTACGGCATTGCGCAGAGCACCGGTGCCTTTTCCGTGTACGACTCTCACACTGGGGAGATGAGCCAGATAAGCGTCATCTAGGTATTTATCCAGTTTTGCAATGGCTTCATCTACCGTACATCCCAGAAGGTTGATCTCGGAGGACACGGAGAAGGACTTGGACATTTTCAACTTGCCGGTGTTGGTACGCTGCAGGGCAGGTGCTGTAATAGTCTCTTCTTTTACCGGTACGAGATCATTAACATTCGTCTGCATTCTCATAATTCCGCATTGTACGAAGAGGTTGCCCCTGGCATCCGGCAGAGTGTTTACGATTCCCTTGAGATTCATAGAAATGATCTTCACGGAATCTCCTTTTTTCAGTTTCTTCGGATCTACAGTCTTCTGATCAGCAGGTTTCTTTTGTGTATTACCAAGAGCCAGCTTTCCGTTCTTCTCATTGATCTTGTCACGGACCTTCTGTCTCTTTTTCTCCAGTTCCTTGATGTCGGCGGAAGCGCCTGCTTTATTGAAATCACGAATGGTTTCGTCGGCTACATCCTTTGCTTCCTGGAGAATAGCTCTTGCCTTTTCATTAGCATCGCGGAGAATTTTGTCTTTTGCCTGGTCGATTTTTTCGTTTTTCTTTTGTAACTGTTCCTGTAGGGTACGGATCCGTTCTTTGTACTCCGCAATCTCCTGCTGTTCTTTTTCAATGGTCACGCGGCTCTGTTCCAGATCGGCAATGACATCTTCAAAGCTTTCGTCCTCTTTGCTGATCTGCTCTTTTGCAGCATGGATGATATCGTCGGATAGTCCGAGCTTGGAAGAAATGGCGAAAGCATTACTTTTACCGGGAATACCGATGAGCAGACGGTAGGTGGGGCGAAGGGTCTCCACATCAAATTCACAGCAGGCATTTTCTACGAAATTCGTGGAAAGTGCGTAGATTTTCAGCTCACTGTAATGCGTGGTAGCCATGGTGCGGATGCCGCGGTCATGCAGATAATTTAAGATAGCAATTGCCAGAGCGGCACCCTCCGTAGGATCTGTTCCGGCACCGAGTTCATCAAATAAACACAGGGAATCCGCATCTGCGTGCTGCAAAATGTGGACAACTCTGGTCATATGAGAAGAGAATGTGGACAAACTCTGCTCAATACTCTGTTCATCTCCGATATCTGCGTATACTTCCGAAAAAATAGACAGTTCGGAACGATCCAGTGCCGGAATATGCAGTCCCGCCTGCCCCATCAGGGTAAACAGTCCCACCGTCTTCAGAGACACGGTCTTACCACCGGTATTGGGACCGGTGATCACCAACAGGTCAAAATCTTTACCCAGACGGACATCAATGGGAACCGCCTTTTTCTTATCTAACAGTGGATGACGGCCCTTACGGATCTGGATGTAATGCTCAGTGTTGAAAATAGGCTCTGTGGCATTCTGTTCCATGGCAAGTTTTGCCTTGGCAAAGATAAAGTCCAGCGTAGTCATGATCTTCTGATCCGCGGCAAGCTCTGAGGTATGAACAGCAGCCTGGCTGCTCAGATCACCCAGAATGACTTCAATCTCCTCCTGCTCCTTCAGATCCAGTTCTTTTAACTGGTTGTTCAGGTTCACAACAGCAGCCGGCTCGATGAAAAATGTGGAACCGGTGGAGGACTGGTCATGCACCATACCGCTCACCTGGCTCTTATATTCGGCTTTTACGGGGATACAGTAGCGGTTATCACGCATGGTAATGACTGCATCCTGCAAAAAGGTACGGTAAGCGCCGTTTACCATGGAAGTCAGCTGGCTATGGATTTTTTCATTGGTGGACAGCTTGGAGCGGCGGATACTTTTTAAACGGGGGCTGGCATCATCTGCCATCTCCTCTTCCGATAAAATACAGCGGTTGATCTCATTGGCAAGCTGTGTCATAGGGGTGAGTCCCTCAAAGTAGACATCCAGGCTGTCATTTGGGAGATATTCCCGTTCTTTTTTTCCATAGGTTTTGATCCGGCTGACATTATCCAAAAAGGATGCCAGCTTCAACAATTCGGACATGGACAAAGAACTACCGATTTCCAGAGAACGGATGGAAAAACCTAAGTCTCTGTTACTTCCAAATGAGGTGCTGCCGATACGGAAGAGACGGACCAAAGCGTCTTTTGTCTCCCGCTGTGCGGTTCTGATAGCAGATAGGTCGGTGGAAGGCACCAGATCGCGGCAAAGCTTTTTACCTGGCTCAGAGTCGGCCTTCTCCGTGAGGAGATCGATGATCTTCGTATATTCTAAAGTGGTGAGTACTTTTGTGTTCATGTGGGGCTCCTTAATATTATTGAAAATACGCAGTACAAGCTCGAAAATGCTTCGCATTTCCTCGCTGTCGGGCTTATAATAATACGATTTCTTCGTGCTGCGCACTCTCGAAATCGTTATATCCATTCGCAATCCGGACTATCGTCCTTCTTGCTCATGTCTGTTTGCTCCCCTCATAGAAATCCTGCTTTGCCTGCAAGCAGTCACGCAGGATTTTATGGGTGAGCTTATTATACCATATTTATTGCCTTTTTTGGTACAGTTTTGTATAATTGAGATATTAGAGTCCTAAGAAAAAGCCGGTGTATCTGTAGGCAGCAGAGGAGGCATATTTATGGCGGATTCGCAAGAAAATAAGCAGAAGGAACAAAATGACGTTTCTGAGAAAAATTTTATGATAGAAAAAATCAAGGAACGTCCGGTAAATAAGAAAAAGCTGTTGCGCCGGACTTTGATCACGATTTCCATGGCGGTGATCTTCGGTCTGGTGGCCTGTTTCACTTTCTTGGTTTTGGAACCGGTGATCAGTAACTGGTTGTACCCGGAGGAGGAACCACAGGTGGTGGTATTCCCCGAAGATCAGGATGAGATGTCTCCGGAGCAGATGTTGGCAGAGAATATGCAGCAGGAGAATCAGAACAGTCAGTCTTCTTCTGTTCCTGGTGAGGTTATGGAACAGGAGCAGATCCGGGAATTGTTATCCGGAATCATATTGGATCTGGATAATTACAAACAGATTTACAGTGCTCTTACCCAGTATGTAGCAGAAATGAACCGTTCCATGGTTACTGTGACAGGTGTGTCATCCGGTGTGGACTGGTTCAATAATGTAAATGAGAGCAAGAACCAGTCATCCGGTGTGATCATAGCGCAAAATGGCAAGCAATTACTGATTTTAACCGATTATTCTCCGGTAAAACAAGCAGATGACATTATTGTCACATTCAACGAGGGCACCCAGGCAGATGCATCTTTGAAGGAAAAAGATGAGACTACAGGTCTGGCGGTGATTGCCGTAGAGTTGGATACTCTGAATAAAGATTTTCTGAAGAATGATATTACGATCGCTACTTTTGGATCTTCTAATATCAAAGATATTGCCGGACTTCCGGTGGTGGCTTTGGGGCGTCCCATGGGTACTAACGGCTCACTGGGATATGGCATCATTACTTCTTACGCCAGTGAGTCGGCGGCATCGGATACCACTTATCGGATTCTGCAGACGAATATTGTAGGTAGTCAGAATGCAGGCGGTGTATTATTCAATCTTCAGGGACAGGTCATTGGTATCATTACCAATGGCAAATCTGCCACAGATATGAAAAATATGGTATGTGCTTACGGTATTACGGAATTGAAGCGTCATATCGAGAAAATGTCAAATGGAGAAAAATTCGCCTATCTGGGTCTCAAGGGTGTGGATGTTACGGAGGAAGCCAACAGCGAACTTGGGGTTCCTTACGGAGCTTATATTAAAGAGGTAGAAATGGACTCTCCTGCCATGCTGGCGGGCATTCAGCAGGGAGATGTCATCACAGGATTCGGTGAGCGCGTGATCGTCAGCTTTGACGAGTATACGAACTCTCTGCTCAGTATGAAACCGGGAGACAATGTAGAACTGACGATTATGCGTCAGTCACAGCAGGAATATAAAGAGATGAAATTCGACATCACATTAACGGTGTTGAAATAGATTGACAGAAAGGTTTGGACAACAATATGAAATTCATTAAAGAGTTAAAAGAAGGCGACAGAGTGTTTGATATTTATCTGTGCAAACATAAACAGGAGGCTGTTACCAAGAACGGCAAACCCTATGAAAGCGTGATTTTACAGGATAAGACCGGAACGATCGACGCCAAGGTATGGGAGCCGAACAATCCGGGCATCGGTGATTATGATGATCTGGATTACATAGAGGTATACGGTGATGTGACGAATTTCCAGGGGCAGCTGCAGATCAGCGTGAAGCGTATCCGTGTCTGCCATGAAGGAGAATATAATCCATCCGATTATCTGCCGGTGAGCTCCAAAGGCATCGACACTATGTACAATGAATTAAAGACTCTGATCGGAAGCATTAAGAACACCTATTTGCACCAGCTGTTGCAGGATCTGTTTATTGACGATGCAGATTTCGCAAAGAAATTCTGCAACTCTTCTGCAGCCAAGACGGTACATCACGGTTTTGTAGGCGGACTGTTGGAGCACACTCTAAGCGTTACCAAGCTGTGTGACTACTACTGTTCTGCTTATCCTATTTTACAGAGAGATCTGCTTCTGACAGCGGCTATGTGTCATGATATCGGAAAAGTAAAAGAGATTTCTGCATTTCCGGTGAATGATTATACCGATGACGGTCAGTTATTGGGGCATATCGTGATGGGCGCACAGATGGTTGGGGAACGTGCCGCTAAGATCGACGGATTCCCTCATAATCTGCTGGCAGAATTACAGCATTGTATTCTGGCGCATCACGGTAAACTGGAATACGGCTCCCCAAAGGTGCCGGCGCTGATCGAGGCAGTGGCTCTGAATTATGCGGATGATACGGATGCCAAAATGGAGACCTTTAAGGAAATTTTGGAAAATAACAGTGAAAACAGTGGCTGGCTGGGTTACAACAGATTGTTTGAATCCAATCTGAGGGCAACCAAGATGGAGTAAGAACTGATCAAATTTTCGCAAAAATGGTTTAGAAATTTGGCAAAGCACATTTTGTAAGAAAGATGGAACGATATCGTTAGAAAGAAGTTAACGGAATTGATGGAAAGAGAGGAAACATATGGAAATAAGTGCATGTGTAAAATATGTGGGTGTAAACGATCATCAGGTAGATCTGTTTGAGGGACAGTATAAGGTTCCGAACGGAATGTCTTACAATTCCTATGTGATCCTGGATGACAAAATCGCCGTTATGGACACAGTGGATGGCTTTTTCACCGAAGAATGGCTGAACAATGTGGAACAGGTTCTTGGTGGGAAAATGCCCGATTATCTTGTTATACAGCATATGGAACCGGATCATTCCGCCAGTATTCCGGCTTTTCTGAAAAAATATCCCAAAACCACAGTAGTATCCACAGCTAAGGGATTTCAGTTCATGGAACAGTTTTTCCCGGATTTTTTCGCCGGTCAGGGATTACCTGCGGAACAACGCATTGTTGCGGCGAATGATGGAGTCCTGGAGCTTGGACAGCACAGCCTGCATTTTGTCTATGCTCCCATGGTGCATTGGCCGGAGGTTATGATGACTTATGAGGCAACCGAGAAAATACTGTTTGCTGCAGATGGTTTCGGTAAATTCGGTGCTTTGGACGTAGAGGAAGAATGGGCGGACGAGGCACGGCGTTACTATATCGGCATCGTCGGAAAATACGGTCCGCAGGTACAGGCTGTTCTGAAAAAAGCGGCAGGACTGGACATTCAGACCATTTGCTCTCTTCACGGTCCGGTACTTAAGGAGAATCTGGGATTCTATCTGGAAAAATATGATAAGTGGTCTTCTTATCAGCCGGAAGAATCCGGAGTGGTGATTGCCTATGCTTCTGTCTACGGCAATACCAGAAATGCTGCAGAATACCTCGCGGATGTTTTGCAGGAAAAAGGACAGAAAACAGTACTGTATGATCTGGCAAGATGCGATAAGGCAAAAGCTGTTGCCGATGCTTTCCGTTATGACAGACTGGTGCTGGCGGGTATTACTTATAATGGAGACCTTTTCCCCTGCATGCGCAGTTTTATCGAAGGTCTGACCGAGCGTAATTACCAGAATCGTAAGGTGGCAATCATTGAGAACGGCACCTGGGCACCCATGGCAGGCAAACTGATCCTTGGAATGTTTGAAAAAAGCAAGAATCTGACATTTACAGAGACTACAGTTAGCATCAAGTCTGCCATGAATGCGCAGAACAAGGGCGAGATCGGAAAGCTAGCTGGGGAACTTTGCTGAGAAAATTTTACACACGCAAACAAGAGCCTGCGTAAGCTATTTTAGAATATGGCACTAAAGTACAAAAAAGTTTGCAGGTTACGGAAAGGCATAAGGATATTTATGGAATTTAAAAAGAACGATTGTGTAACGGTGACCATAGAAGATATGGGAAGTGACGGAGAAGGAATCGGTAAAGTAGACGGTTTTACCCTCTTTATCAAAGATGCCGTTATCGGCGATCAGGTGGAAGCCAAGATCATAAAAAGTAAAAAGCACTACGCTTATGCCAGATTAGAGAAGGTGTTACAGCCTTCTCCTTTTCGTGTGGAACCGGAATGTGCATACCACAGACAGTGCGGCGGCTGCCAGCTGCAGGCACTCTCCTACTCCGAGCAGCTGCATTTCAAGGAACAGAAGATCCGCAATCATCTGATCCGGATCGGTGGGTTCGATGCGGAATACATTGATGAACGCATGCAGCCCATTGTAGGCATGGAGGAACCCTTCCACTATCGTAATAAAGCGCAGTACCCCATAGGAACTGATAGAGACGGTAATGTCATCACCGGTTTCTATGCCGGACGCACCCATACCATCATTGCCAATACAGACTGCGCCCTCGGTGCTTCTGAGAATCAGCAGATCCTCGAAACCATACTCTCCTATATGCGGAAGAATAAAGTAACTGCCTATGACGAAGTCACCGGCAAGGGTCTGGTACGTCATGTATTGATCCGCAAAGGCTTCACCAGTGGACAGTTGATGGTATGTCTGGTCATTAATAAGAAAATGACAAAAATGTCATACTCTACTGCCGGAGTACAGAAGAATACGAATGAGTTTTTACCAAATCAGGGAGAATTACTGGCAGCATTGGCAGAAATCCAAGGTATGACAAGTGTGTCAGTCAGTATCAATACCGAGAAAACCAATGTGATCATGGGTACCGAAATCCATAACCTCTGGGGTGAGAGCACCATTGAGGATACGATCCACGTAAGAGACATGCAGAAAGAAAATTACCCTTATACCGGGGATGCATTAACCTTCAAGATCTCTCCTCTCTCCTTCTATCAGGTGAATCCCGTACAGACCGAAAAGCTTTACAGCCTGGCGTTGGAATATGCGGGACTGACTGGAAAAGAGACTGTTTGGGATCTCTACTGTGGTATCGGAACCATCTCTCTCTTCCTGGCGGGCAAAGCCAAAAAGGTATGCGGTGTGGAAATCATCCCCCAGGCCATCGACGATGCCAGAGAGAATGCAAAGAGAAATCATATTGAAAATGCTGAGTTTTTCGTGGGCAAAGCAGAGGAAGTCCTGCCGGAATTCTACGAAAAGGCGACTACAGAGGCATCTTCCGATGAAATGCTCCATCCGGATGTGATTGTCGTGGATCCACCCCGAAAAGGATGCGATGATGCCTGCTTAAACACCATGCTCCGCATGCAGCCCGAACGCATCGTATACGTCAGCTGTGACTCCGCCACCCTTGCCAGAGATCTGAAGATCCTCTGCAATGGTGGATATGAGATCCGGAAGGTCCGGGGCGTGGACCAGTTTGGGATGACTGTGCATGTGGAGACGGTTGTCTTGCTTTCCAAGGGTAAGGTCGACTCGAAAAAGATTCGGGTTGAGTTCTCTTTGGAAGATATGGATATGTCCGAATTTCAGGATGGGGCAACCTATCCGCAGATCAAGGAGTATGTGTTGGAGCATACCGGGTTAAAGGTGTCCAACCTCTATATCTCACAGATTAAACGAAAATGTGGGATTGGGGTTGGTAAGAACTATAATCTGCCGAAGTCCGAGGATTCCAGACAGCCCCAGTGTCCACCGGAAAAAGAGAAAGCAATCCGAGAAGCATTCAAATATTTTGGGATGATCTAACATCCAGCAAAGTGGAGGTTTCTTATGGATAGGTTGATTTCTTGTGAGTTCAACATGGATAATGCCTGTGTGGAACTGAAATTCTTAGATGGCAGTATGATTGCTATTGATACAATAGCCGTGGAGAATGAGGTTGCTGACAATATGTATCAGCGGTCAGAGCTGGACTATCTAATCTACAATGACCCGATTGGATATGCAGACTTGATATTGAACGGAAACCCCGAAATTTATCTAAAAACTGTAACTGAATGTAAACCCTTAGATTAAAACTCAGCCCTCTGCCTTTTCATTGGCAGAGGGCCGTTTTTTGCTTAACAGTTATTGAGCATCCCTTAATTGCTCTACAACACTGCATTTCGCTGCGTTGTCATACATCATGCAAGGAATCAGCCACCCCAGCAGAAGAAATACCGGAATTGTCAGCAGGACAGGCAGAATGGTGAATCGATACTCAAAGAACCAGAACATACTGCCCAGCATTTTTCCCGCAAGAGGTCCCACCGCCAGCGACAGAATAAAGGCCGCCGCTACAGAAGACATTGCGTAAAACAACCCCTCGTAGATCAGCATGGTTTTGAGCTGCCGGTTTGTCATTCCTACAGCCTGAAGCACAGCAAATTCACGGCGGCGGGAAAGAATACCGGTCATCATGGCGTTGAAGAAATTTAAGAGTCCCACCAGCCCAATGATAGCACAGAGGATACCACCTATCAGAAGGAACATCTGCCGGAACTGAGCAAATTCAGAGCGAGCCGTGGCCTTGCTTTCATACATCAAGGGCGAAAACTCACCGGCAGTGAGCTTCGATAGATATTGCTCTGCTTCGGCCTCGTCAACTTCGTCCGCTGTGTCGAACAGGTAGAGCATCGGAATGGCCGCACCACCGCTGTCCCTCTGTGCGGTATCCACAGACAAAACCGCCTCATATCCAATACCATCATAACGATAACTCATGGAAAACGGAAGCTCTACCAAGGCGCAGACCGTGTACTCTACATCTCTGGCTTCATACAGTTTTTCCTGAAGGTACTCCTCCGGTGTATCTTCGGTGCAGAGTTCCCCGGTGCGGCTGTCGATATATTTCACATCGTCCGTATAGGTAGCGGTAATCGTGTCTCCCACCTTGGGGTAGTATTCAGGATTGGGCAGATTGCCGTAGTCATCTAAGGAAACCGCAATGGCAATAGCGTTATTGTTTGGCTCCAGCATAGGAGAAATATCTCCGTCGAATACTTGCAGCTTGTCAAACAGGCTGTTATCCAAAGCCTCAATTCTGGTCTTTCCCATCACCATATTGCCCCGGTGCTCCATGCGGCTCATATGGCTGTCCACCTGCTCAGCACTTTCGAACAATGCATAGTCCTGCCGCAGAGCATCCTCCGTCATCCAAAGATATACGGGTTTTCGCACAGCATATCCCGTGCCGGAAAGACTGGACTTTGTGTTTGCTGCGATCTCTTCGATCTGTTCCGGCGTGATGAATTCATCTGCCGGGTTGTAATGGAAATAGTCGGGCGTGCTGACGATAAAATCGGCGCAGGTCATGAAGGATACATACTTCTCCATGCTGAAGCCGCCCACAAAGGCACACAGTGCATTGAACAGCGTCACCGACAGTGCCAGAGACACCACCACCAGCACCGTCTTTTTTTTGTTTCGTCCCAGATTGGCAAAGGCCATCTGATGGAGCTTCGCTCCCCGGGTGCTGCGCTGTTTTTTCTTGGTCTGCATCGCATCTGTATATTTGGTAGCCTCCACCGGAGAAACCCTGGCTGCCATTTTCCCGGGCTTGGAGCAGGACAAAAGCACCGTCAGCAGGGCAAACAGCACGGAGCCAACAAAGATCACAGGCGAAGTGCTGATGGTGGTGATGCCTGCATCCAACTGGGTGGAGCGCAAGACAACAGGCACCAGAACAGCGCCAATGCCATAGCCCAACAGCAGCCCCGCCGGAATGCCGATCAGACAAAGCAGAAGTGCCTGCTGGCGAATGATGCGTTTGAGCTGCCGGGGCGTTGTGCCAATGGTTTTCAGAAGCCCGTAAAACCGGATATCCCCCGCAACAGAGATCTGGAAAATGTTATAGATGATAAGATACCCGGTGAAAATCACCAGCAGCAAAAAAGCTGCTATGGCGATCACAAGTTCCGGATCGAGCTGCGACTCCAGCTGGGATGAGGTATATCCCCAGTTGACGCCGATTCGAACGCTGTTGGGATCGGTATAGCTGTCCCATGTGTAGCCGAGATCGGTATCCACCTGCTCCATCTGCCCTTGAATGTTTGTACTGGAAGCCATCATGACATTCAGGTCAGTGCGGAAGGGCTGTAGCCCTGTTTTCACTGCCTGCGCTTCGATGTCATCTGCGTAATCACGGCTGATGTTGATGTAGTGAACAGGCATTAGTTCATCATAGTCCCAATAGCCTACCAGCGTAAAGGTATCTGTTACAGTAAAGGCGGTTTGATCCTTGTCCGTAATGGAATAGGAAACCGTGACCTCGGCGCCCAGCTCCGGCGTTACGCCAAGCAGCTGCAACGCTGCCGTATCCATGGTTACCTCTTTGCCGCTTTCGGGCATCCGTCCGGTAGTAGGGGTTGCATAGCTCCATTTAGTGCAGTTGGCATCCATGTAGCTGATCTCTGCCGGCGTTTTGGAAAAGACACCATCCGCAGTGATGCCGATCACCTTCCGTGCCCCCGCAGACTTTACCTTCGGGTGGGCGGCGATACGTTCCGCCTGCTCGGGGGAAACATCCTTAAAGGTGCCGTGTGCATAGCCGCCTACCTGCCGAAACTGGTAGGTTTCATAGCTGGCGTTCAACGACAAGACAATGGTGAACATGGACGTAAATAGCAGCGTTGTCAGCGCAATGGCAAAAATGGCGATCAGATTGCGGCGACGGTTCGCATAAAGAGATTTTAAGCTGAGCTTTCGAATACATTTTCTGTTTTTGACATTCATCGTAACCACCTCCCGTTAGTTTTGGGAGACGATCCGACCATCTTCGATACGGATAATGCGGTCTGCCATCTGCGCAATTTCTTCGTTGTGAGTGATCATTACGATTGTCTGGGCGAACTTTTGACTGGTGACTTTCAAAAGGCTCAATACATCCTGGCTGGTTTTGGAATCCAGATTGCCGGTGGGTTCATCTGCCAGAATGATAGCGGGTGCTGCCGCCAGCGCACGGGCAATGGCTACTCGCTGCTGTTGACCGCCTGAGAGCTGATTGGGCAGCGCATCCAGACGATCATCCAGCCCAAGTGTCTGTACAATTTGCTGTACGAAATCCTTATTGACCTTGCCACCGTCCAGCTCAATGGGTAGAACAATATTTTCATACACATTCAGCACCGGAACAAGATTATATGCTTGGAACACAAAGCCGATTTTCCTGCGGCGGAAGATGGTCAGCGCTTCCTCCTTCAGGGAGAAAATATCCTGTCCGTCCACCATGACCGTGCCACTTGTAGGGCGATCCAGCCCGCCCAGCATGTGCAGCAGCGTGGATTTGCCGGAGCCGGATGTGCCGACAATTGCAACAAATTCGCCCTTCTTTACACTTAAATCAACTCCATCCAACGCATGAACTGCGTTATTGCCGGAGCCATAAATCTTTTTCAGGTTTTTTGCCTGTAAAACTTCCATAAATGAGTACCTCCATGAAAAAATCTGTATGTATGAAAGGAAATGATCCTTTGATACATACAGATTATCGCATAGGAATCTTTCCACATTCTTTCCGGCGGAAAATGAAATCTAACAGTTTTGATAGAATTGTTGTTATTTCGGCAGAAATATGGAAAACGTACTTCCTTTTCCCGGAACGGAAGCAACCTTGATATAACCGCCCTCGCCGGATATGATCTGTCGGGCAAGGTATAAGCCGATGCCGACCCCTTCTTGTTTCTGCACACTATTTGAGCGGTAAAAGCGAGCAAATATCTTCGCTTGCTCACTTTCCGGTATGCCTGAACCAGTATCCGATATATCGATCCTTGCAAACATTTCGTAACTTACGGCAGAAATCCGGATGGTGCCATGCTCCGTATATTTGATGGCGTTGTCTACGATATTAGCCAGCGCTTCCGCTGTCCATTTGAAGTCGAATACAGCAAAAGCATCTGTATCCTGCATTTGCAAAGACAATCCTTTTTCAGAAGCCTTGGCAGTATATTGTTCTACCACACTTTCAAGCAGCGGCTGCAGCGCTGCCGGCTGGGGGGAGAGTGAAATGATCCCATTTTCCAGTCTGGAAAGCTTTACGAGAGAATCGATCAAAAATCGCAGCTTTTCCGATTGTTTGTACAGCGCCTCCACATTTGCCTTCGCCGATGCAGGCAGAGTTTCCTCCATCAGAAGCTCGCTGTATAACAGCAGGTTTGCAATCGGCGTTTTTGTCTGGTGCGAGATGTCCGCAATCAAGGTTTTGATTTTGTCTTTTTCCTGCGCTATGTTTTGAGAAGATGCTTCTGCGGCGGAAAGATAGTGTGCAAACTTTGTTTCCAAAGCAGACAGCTGGCTTTCATCAAAAGTTGTTTCAGAAAAGGAGCCGATCATAGCAGCGTCCAGCATCCTTTCGATTTCTTCCATCGTTTTTCTGGTCTTTCTCCGCTCCCATAACACAACAGCTGCCGCCGCCAGAAAACACAGCAGTATGATCACAATGCCGGTTCTATTCATCTTTTGTCACCCAGCTATAACCGATTCCGTAGATGGTTTTAATGTATTTCTGTGCACCAAGCTTATCCCTCAGACGCTTGATCGTAACAGACAAAGCATTTTCATCCACATATTCTGCGCCATCTGTCCAGATCCGGTCGACAAGGTCTCCACGGGTCATGGTTCGACCACGATTTTCAACAAGCAGACGCAGTAATTTTTGTTCTGTTTTACTCAATTCCACTTTTGAATCTCCCACATAAAAGGTCATAGCCTCAAAGTCAAAGTGAAATAGATCAATATGGATCGGCGCATTTTTATGGTTTGACGCTTGCTTTCGCAGTTGGGTATTCACCCTTGCCCGCAAAACCGAAAGAGAAAAGGGCTTGGTAATATAATCATCAGCGCCCCTCTCCAGTCCGTCTACGATATCCAGATCGGTGTCATTGGCAGTCAGCAGAATAACAGGAACTCCGGGCAGGTTTTCCTTGACCTCCCGAAGCAGCTCAAGCCCACTGCCATCCGGCAGATTGATATCCAGCAGGATCAGGGATACACTCCCGCAAAGCAATTGTTCTCTTGCCGCTTTTAGATCATGGCAGGATATAATCTGACGGTCATCTGCTTTCAGCGCTTTGCATAAGCCTTGATTCAAACCGATATCATCTTCAATAATCAATAATTGTTCCATGTATCTCACTCCTTCGTTATTCAAATGCCACCATCGTTTCCTTGGGCAATTTTTCGTTCTCACAGTTCAGAAGATAGGCTACGGCCTTGTTCGCAAAGCGGTTGGTTTTTATCGTATCCCAATCGGCAAGGCGAATGATCTCTGCCGTACCATTCTCAAAATCAAATGAAATCTCGCCCCATTCGCCGTCGCAGTCTGCCTGATATTCATAGATTGCGGCGGCGATTTTCTTTTTTCGCTTGATCTTGGATTTCTGTTTTAGCCGGACTGCATGGATTGCGCCCTCGGCAACCAACAATTCCGTCAACTTGTCCACTGCTTTTCGGTAGGCTCGTTCTGCACCGCTGGCTGTACTGCCCTCAAACATAACCGCCAGTTCTTCAAAGGTGGGGCGGTTCTTCCATGAGCCAACTCGCCCACAGGTCATGCAAATTGCTAACCGTTTTTCGAGCAAGGTCTGTTCCCGGTAATTCAGTTTCTCAAATGCCCGCTGCACCTTTTCTGCCTGTATGCCGTTCCAGAGGATATCGGTATAGTTCCAGCTATCGTCAAGGGCTACATCCTCGCCTGTTTCTTCGCCGTCCTCGTCTGTGACATAGAAAGGCTGCTGATTGCGGATTCCACGGACAACTTTCAGATATTCTTCCGCAAGGGCAAGATCGCAGTTGTATTTCTTGGAAAATTCGTTGACCGCATCCTTGGTATTGTGGTACAGCCAAGCCATTGACCGCACCATTTTGTAATTGGTCAGAGAGGACACCGACCATTTTTCTTCGCCCATGCGAAAACGGAGCATAGCATCCCGGATGAACGGGAAAATGTATGTAGCATACTCTGCACCCTTGGCAAGGTCATAGTCCATCAGCTTTTGGAGCATTTGCTCCCGGCAGGAGAGCTTTATATCTATAAATCGGTCTGTGTCATACAGATCGCCGCCATCCACACCGAGAAAGTCTTTGATGCGCTTGTTAAGCTGCGGCTCGTAGTGGTGTAGGAAGAATGAGAAATATATCAAATTCTTTTCCTGCAAGGCAGACAGGATATATTCGTTCAGATTGCCCACCGCTGGAGGCTCCGGTTCCAGTTGAAAGATGCGCTCTGCCGCATAAGGAATGATGCCGTCACCGTGCGGATTGACAGCGTGTTTTGGTATGTATCCGGTCATGTCCCATGAAAAATCACTCAGCATAGCGCACCTCCCTTCTCATTTCTATAAGAATCCCTTAAGACATTCTTTCATAAAAAGCATGAAGTATTTCTGCCAATTCCTGCGGTGATTCAATATTAACTTCATGTCCGGCACCAATAATCGTTTTTAATTCCACGTTCTTAAGCAATTCTGCCAATTCAATAGAAGCATTTTTATTCGCAGTATCTTTCTCGCCATATAACAATAGTGTAGGGCATGATATTTTGTGCAGAGAGTTGTTAAAGTCCAACTCCATCATGGTTTCGCATAGAAGTAAGAAATCAGCTTTTCTAAATCCCATTTGTTGAAACATGGATTTAGGCATAAATCTAAAGAGAAGATTTTGAAATTTCAGAAGCTTCTTGGGCATTTTATATTGTGTGGCGATAAGCACCAAGGAGCGAACTTTTTTCGGATATTGTATAGCATAGTTCAGAGCTAATACGCCCCCAAGCGATAAACCGCACAAATCAATAGGCTCATCATATTGATTGCAGTAATCTGAAAATGCAGCATATAGATTATCATAGGTCACTTCTTTGCTATGAACTAAATCAGGAAGATTCGGACACAAGCTGTAATCAGTAGTTTGCAAAATATCTATTGTTTTTGTCCAACTGTCAGATGTTTGTCCTAATCCATGCACATATATTTGTTTCATATTGTTCCCCCACTAAATATGTATCTTAGCTTCTGCAAGCAAAGCAGCCTGTTCCATTTCTTTTTCATAAGCTCCTTTGGCATAAGCAACATCACTTTTTGCCCGGAGTTCTTTATCTTTTGCCAGTTTCTTCATGACCTCCGCAAGGTCAGCGTCCAGAGTACCACGCTTTACATAGCGATTTATGGTGTTCAGCCTCTTTTCATATATCTGGATAATCGGATGATCGTCTGCAAGCTCTCGCTGTTCTCTGCCTTTTAGATTGCCGATCTGCCGGCAAGTGCGGTGCAGCTTGTCCCCCGGTGCATAGCCGCCGCAGTATTTGGTGTGCCTTGCGTTGGTGGTGAGGAACCACTTGCCGCAGATTTTGCATTTTTTCGGGGCATGACCAACACATAAGCCCTCAAAAAGATCAGACCGGAACATCCCTACAAAGGATACATAGTGCATCCGCTTGACCAGCTTCGCAACTTTTTCGCCGGGACGGATGACGGATACATACTGAACGGAATTGTTCAGGGTAGACATCCAGGCATTGCCTTCCGTGATGGAAAACTCCGGCGGGAAATAGCTGCCGAACATTTTTGCAAAACCCTCTGCGGTGCGGTCTGCTTCGTTGCCGTCTGTTTTTTCTGCAAAATCAAGCATGGCCGTTTGGTATTCCCTAAGGGAGTATGCCAGATGCCCGAAAACTGCGGTATAGCGTTGGAGCATCATCGCATCGGTAAAGTTCTGGATTTCTTCAAATTGCAAAGAATTGGTTGCGGCTTTTATGGCAAACTCCACATATTTCAGCGCATTGTCCACAGTAAAGACTTTTTCAATCCGTTCTCTGTGCTTTGAGATATTCATATAGGAGAACGGCGGTGTTTGACTGAGAATATCGAGCATCGTCAGAGCAGCTTCCTTTGCAATAGGACAGAGTGCAGAAGCATCCTGTCCGGCGTTTAATATTCCAAGCAGCAGATTGATTTTCTCGCATTGCTCGTTTATTTTTGCAATGGTATTCACAGGAACATTCAGTGCATCACAGGCAAGCGTACCGACAGGAAATGTTTTGCTCTCATATATGATCGTATCCTGCCAGAAATCCAATGTCATCAATTCTTGATTCATGCTTGCCCTCCTGTCCTGTTTTTTCATTTTTCTAATTATATCATGTAAATGTGAAGAAATCTACGTCCTCAGATAAGTTGTCCTGTTTTTTGAAACAGGATTGTCCTGTCATTAGCCTGTTTTTTGAAAAATCCGTCATAACCATAATAGAAGGAGCGAAGCACCTGCCAATCACGGCGGGTGCTTTGTGCTTTCCAGAATAATATGAACGGAGGGTTTTCTATGACAATCTATGAAACCATCAAGGCGGCAATCAGCGTCAAGCAAGCCGCCGAACACTACGGGCTGAAAGTGAGCCACAACGGCATGGCTTGCTGCCCGTTCCACAACGACAGGCATCCGAGCTTGAAGCTGAATGAGGACTATTTTTTCTGCTTCGGCTGCGGAGCCAAAGGGGATGTGATCGACCTTGTGGCAAGGCTGTTCAATCTGAGCAGTTATGAAGCAGCGCAAAAGCTGGCTTTGGACTTCGGGCTTGACCCGAAACCGCCCACTGCCGCAGCTATGGTCAAGCCGAAGCGTCCCTATATCCGTCAGTTCCGGGAGGATGAAATGCTGTGCTTCCGGGTGCTGACGGATTATTTGCATCTGTTGGAAGATTGGAAAGTGCGCTATGCTCCCAAGACACCGGAAGATGCTCTGGATGACCGTTTTGTGGAAGCCTGCCAGATGCACTGCCATATCGAATATATGGCAGATGTGCTGACGGTGGGTGATCTGGAAGAACGGGTGGCATTGGTGGACAAGCTGATGCAGGACGGCAAAATTGCTTTTCTGCAAGAGTATACCGCACGAAAGAAAAAGGAGGTGGCGCACCATGGCGAAGAACCGGAAAACGCCTGATATGAACTTGCCCATGTGGTTTGACGGGCAGAACATCAACGAAGCTCTGTTTTGTGAAGAATTTCTGCAAGAGCGCAGGATCATCTTCGCAAACGGAGCTTTTTTCACGCCCGATGGTCGAGTGACGGACGATCTTCCTCTGCGTGGGGAGATTTACGACAAGCTGAAATTCTGTGCCGTAAACAATATCCCCCGGAAGATCACCAACATTCTGGAAGTGCTGAAACTGGAAGCGCAAGTGCCGGACTTTCCACCGGAGCAGGATCGGATTCATTTGTCCAACGGTACGCTGCTATTGAACGGCACATTTACCGAGGGCAGACCGGCTATCGTGCGGAGCCGTTTGCCGGTTGCTTACAATCCCGATGCTACTGCGCCGGTGATCTGGCTGAACTTTCTGGATGGGTTGCTTTACGCCGAGGACATTCCAACTTTGCAGGAGTTTATCGGCTATTGCCTGATTCCCTCCAACAAGGGGCAGCGCATGATGGTGATTAAAGGCAACGGCGGCGAGGGTAAATCTCAAATCGGTGCGGTACTGTCTACCATCTTCGGCACGAATATGAAAGACGGCAGCATCGGCAAGATTTCTGAAAACCGCTTCGCCCGTGCCGATTTGGAACACATTCTCCTGTGCGTGGATGATGATATGCGGATGGAAGCTCTGCGCCAGACCAACTATGTAAAATCCATTGTCACCGCACAGGGCAAGATGGATTTGGAACGCAAAGGCAAGCAGAGTTATCAGGGTTGGATGTTCGCCCGATTGCTGGCATTCAGCAACGGTGATCTGCAAGCCTTGTATGACCGCAGTGACGGATTTTATCGCAGACAGCTTGTGCTGACCACCAAGGAAAAGCCAGTGGACAGAGCTGACGATCCCGACCTTGCGGAGAAGATGAAAGCTGAAGCCGAGGGTATCTTCCTGTGGGCATTTGAAGGCTTACAGCGGCTTGTTGCCAACAACTTTAAGTTTACGGAGAGTGAGCGTATCCGGGAAAACCGGGAAGCGGTCAAGCGTGACAACAACAATATCTTTGATTTCATGGATTCCGAGGGATACATCCAGCGTAAAGCGGATGCGTCCATCAGTTCCAAGGATTTCTATGAAATCTACCGGATGTGGTGCGAAGAAAATTCCCTTGCACCGCTGAAAGCCCGCAGCTTCAGCGACGCCATGATTGCCAATGCCAAGAAATTTAATCTGGAACATTGCAACAATATCACCAACTCTGCCGGACGGCGGGTTTGGGGATTCATGGGAGTGGAAGCCATTGCACGACCTCATATAAATGGGTTTTACGGAGATTCGCCGTGTACGTACGTACCGGAGGACATTCCGGAGGAATGGCGGCAGGTCGAGTAAATCCCATTGGCTGGTACGTATGTACGCAGCAAAAGAGCGTGAAACGCTTGTGATAGAAACAGCTTATTTCCTTTATTTGGGCTGTTTCTATTGCAGTGAAAGATTTGATTTTCACTGCCGCCGGGATGGGTGGTGTTTCGCAAAACAGCAGCTATCCGGGCTGAACAACAGAAAACGATGCAGACAGTTTTCGGGCAGTTCAGCAGAGGTCACCGCAGTGACCGCATTCCCCCTCGGGAGAGCCCTCGGAGAGCCCACGGCACTTTGCAGCCAGTATGGATGAAAGTGTCATAGTGGGTTATTACACTTTGAAAAAGTGCCTCTCCGTAGTTCTCCGCTGTCTGCAAATCTCAAAGAAAGGACAAAAATTCTATGGCAAGAAATGATGGAATAGACCGTACCGTAGCCAGAAATCAGGACTTGGAAACCCCGGCAGATGTGGCTAAGGTACAGGAACACAATGAGCGTGAAAAGGACAGCTACAGCAATCAGGACATCGTGCCGGAACGCACTTCTCTGAACGTTCATTTCAAAGCACCCACGGACGATTATGTAAAAACGTTTGAGCAGATGGAACAGGACGGCGTAATTTCCACCAGAGGTCTGAAACCGGATGCCGTCAAATACGGCGAGTTAGTATTTGATGTGAACTCTGCTTATTTCTACAATCATGGCGGCTATGAATTTGCAAAACAGTTTTATGCTGATGCTTACAAAGCCGCCGTGGAGATTGTAGGCGGTGAGCAGTATATCCTCTCCGCTGTGATGCACGCCGATGAGCGCAACCGGGCAATGTCCGAAGCTCTGGGCGAGGATGTGTACCACTATCATCTTCATGTGGTTTATATCCCGGTGGTGGAAAAGCAGATCCTTTGGTCGAAGCGATGCAAGGATGAAGCCCTCCGGGGAACCGTTAAGGAGGTCATCACACAGGTCAGCCGCAGTAAGAAATGGGAGTCTAAGCCGGTGCTTGACGAGGACGGTAATCCAATGTTGAACGCAAGAGGAAAAAAGATTTTGAGGTCATCCTACAGTGTGTTGCAGGATGACTTTTTTCATTTCATGCGAGTTGCCGGATATACCGATCTGGAGCGTGGAGAGCGTGGCAGTACCGAGGAACATCTGACTGTGACCCAGTTCAAGGTGCAGGCAGAACAGCAGCGGCTGGAAACTGTGGCCGGACAGGTGGCACAGGTGGAGCGGGGTTTGGAGAATGCCAAAGCTGCCACGGAGAAGCAGAAACAGAAACTGGAAGCTCTGCAAAAGGAAACCAAAACAGCAAAGACCGTTGCTCTGACGGTGCAGGAGATTGAAACAATGGGCAAAAAAGCCACATTCGGAAACAATGTTGTGCTGACTCCGGATGAATGCGACACGCTCAAACACTATGCGGTCAATGGTATTATTGCCAATGCTGACAACAAGCGACTGAAAGAAAAATTGGCTTCCGCAGAAAAGACGGTTTCCATCTGGAAGCAGCGGTATGAAGCGGTAAGCGAAAAATATATGGAACTCAAACAGAAAGCCCAACCCTTTCTGGATGCACTGGAAATCGCATCCGAAAAGGTTCGGGCTTTTATCAATTCTATCCTCATCAGAGGAAAGGAAACACAGGAACACGAACACCCTGCCCGGAAGCGTGGACAGGATATGGAACTTTGATGGAGGAATCGCCTATTGAAGAAATATTATGAAGAAGCGAAATATAATGCGGCATTTGACCGCTGTGTGGATGTTATGAGCCAGATGCTCCAGAAATATGGACATCAGGTTTTGGATAAATTGGAACAGGACGCTCCGCAGGAAGTGGAGTATTCCGAGGAAAGTAATCAAGCGCAGCTTCTGACGGATAAGGCTGCGTAAAATTTGCAATTTACACGTTGCGTATTCACTATGGCTATGCTATAATGATTACGCAACGTGTATTTTTTGCTTTTGTGGAGAAAAGACGGATGGATTGTAAAAACAGAATTATAAAGTTGCGGGAAAGCACAGGACTGAATCGGAAAGATTTTTGCAAGCTCGTCCATATTCCTTACCGGACTATGACTGAATGGGAATTGGACAACCGCCATGCACCGGATTATGTGCTGTGGCTTTTGGAGTATTATATCCGCAACGAGGGACTTATGGTAAAAGGAAGGAATGAGGGAGGTGGAGATTCTGAAAAAGAAACAACTTAAATGCTATCTTTATACAAGAGTGTCCACCTCGATGCAGGTTGACGGATACAGCTTGGATGCCCAGCGTGACAAGCTGCGGAAGTATGCGGCATACGAGGATATGATCGTTGCCGGGGAGTATTCTGACGAGGGCTTTTCTGGAAAGAACATTCAAGGGCGGCAGGAGTTTCAACGGATGCTGAATGACATCCAGGACGGCAAAGATGATGTTTCTTATGTGTTGGTCTTTAAGCTGTCCCGATTTGGCAGAAATGCAGCGGACGTTCTGAACTCTTTGCAACTCATGCAGGATTTCGGTGTCAATCTGATCTGCGTGGAGGATGGCATTGACAGCTCCAAGGATGCAGGAAAGCTGATGATCTCTGTGCTGTCTGCGGTGGCAGAAATCGAGCGAGAGAATATCCGCACACAAACAATGGCAGGACGGGAACAAAAGGCTCGTGAGGGCAAATGGAACGGCGGATTTGCACCTTATGGATATAAACTGGATAATGGTGAACTTGTTATTGCCGAAGATGAAGCAGAAGTTATCCGAGTAATCTATGATCGTTATATTCATACAAACGAGGGTGTTGCAGGAGTTGCAAAATATCTGAACCGCAATGGTTATACTAAGAAACTAAGACAGAATAATACCATTCCGGGATTTTCAAGAGATTTTGTGAAAAATGTATTGTACAATCCTGTTTATATGGGAAAGATTGCTTACGGCAGACGAAGAACAGAAAAGAAACAGGGTACAAGAAACGAGATGCACGTGGTTGAGCAGTCGGAGTTCCCGGTTTATGAAGGACAGCACGAAGCTATCATTTCCGAAGAAGATTGGTATCTGGCACAGGAAAAGCGCAAGGTCAATTCCTTTAAGCGGGAAAAGGTCAATAATCCAGACCACGCCCACATCCTGTCCGGTATCTTGAAATGCCCATGCTGCGGCAAGAGTATGTACGGCAATATCGCCAAGGCGCACAGTAAGGATAAGAAAACCCGGTATTATTACTACTGTAAAAATACGGTTACACCTACCGGGCATGAGTGCAGCTTCCGTCTGAATATTGAGCAGACGGAAATCAACAAATTTGTGGCGAAGGTTATCTCCGCTATGGTCAATAATCCACGGTTTGTAGAAGCGATTCAGGCGAAAATCGGAACAGCAGTTGATACAGAAGATATGGAAAAGCAGATTGCTGTCCTACAAGGGCGGCTAAAGCAAGCCTTTGGAACGAAAAGCCGCTTGGAGCGTCAGATGGATACCTTGGACCTCAATGATGCCCACTATGACAGAAAGATTTTGGACTTGCAGCGCCGCTATGATGAGCAGTATGATATCATAGAGGAAATTGAAGTTCAGATTGCCGAACTGCAAGGACAGATACGCAGCATCCAGCAGGAGAAAATCTCTGGCGATAACATTTATCGGCTCTTACTGGCATTTGATGAAGTCTACCATTCCGCAACAGAAGCGGAGCAGAAAGAGTTTATGAAAGCCTTTATTGAGCGAATTGAGATGTTCCCGGAAAAGAGAAAAGACGGTAGTTGGATAAAGAAGATCGTATTCAATTTTCCTGTGCCTGTTGATGGTGAGGAAGTGAAAGAACTTCCCTTGGAAACTGAAACAACTGTTGAGACAGTATGTTTATTGTCCAAACTCCACGAAGCGAAGCATCATGTGAATGTGAGACTTGACATGGACGAGATGGATTGAACGGCGGCTGAGAGGCGCTAAAGGTCCAGGGGACCTTTGCCCAGCGCGGACCGAAGCGGAGCGTAGACAGGCTACTTATGAGGAGATAAAGAAGTATGTGGCAAAGCATAATGATGGGATGAAGGTATCTAATCTGTATATTGCACAGATAAAGCAGAAGCATGGAATTATAGAAAGAGAGAACTATAATAAGCCAAAATCTGAGAAGGGCGGACAGCCGGAATGCCCAAAAGAAAAAGAAATAGCGATTGAAGAGGCGTTGAAGTATTTTCAGATGATTCCAAGTGAATCATAGGCTAACTTGGCTTATCGGATGGAGAAAATTCAACTAATGTTATTGAGCCTTCGGACATTGGAAATAAAATCTGATGTTCGTAGGCTTTTTGTTCATGACAATAGAATGTTTGCGGAGCGTGCATTCTATATGTATACAGAAAAATTTTTCGCAGATATAATAAACATGACATATAGCTGTCGTGTTGAATCAGGTATAATATGTATGGAGTGTAAGAAACGATGAAAATAGATAGACTTATCGGTATATTGTCAATCTTACTGCAGGAAGAAAAGACAACGGCTCCTGAACTGGCAGAAAGATTTGAGGTATCTCGAAGGACAATAAATCGGGATATTGAAGACCTTTGTAAAGCAGGTATTCCTATAAAAACTGCACAGGGTACCGGTGGTGGTATCAGTATTATGGATGGATATCGTATGGACAGGACGATTTTGAGTTCCAAAGATATGCAGATGATTCTTGCGGGTTTGCGGAGTCTTGACAGTGTGAGCGGAAGCAGGTACTACAGTCAGCTGATGGAGAAAATCCAGACCGGATCATCAGAGTTCATCAGTGGAAGAGACTCTATGCTGATTGACTTATCTTCATGGTATAAGGGTTCTCTTGCTCCGAAAATCGAGGTAATACAGAGTGCAATAGAAAACAGGCGCATCATACGATTTAAGTATTATGCTCCGTCCGGAGAGAGCAACCGAAGGGTAGAACCATATTATCTGGTTTTCCGGTGGTCGAGCTGGTATGTATGGGGGTGGTGTTTAGAACGTAAAGATTACAGGCTGTTCAAACTGAACCGTATGGATTGTGTTGTTGAAACAGACCATGGATTTCTGCGTAGAGATGTACCAATGCCGGATTTGTCAAATGAGAAGATATTTCCGGGTGGGATAAAGGTAAAAGCTCTTTTCACACCGAATATGAAGTGGCGGCTGGTTGAAGAATTTGGACCGAACTGCTTTACAGAAACGGACGATGGAAAGCTGCTCTTTTCAGCAGACTATACGGATATGGAAAAACTTGTGACATGGCTTATGATATTTGGAGCAAAAGTAGAGGTGCTTGAGCCGGAAGAAGTGCGGGACATTATTCGCAGGAATGCAGAGGAAATATTAAAAATCTATGGAGGATTAGAAAAATGAGATTAGACGGTTTGGGGTTGTTTGTTGATGATATGGCAAAGATGATTCGTTTTTACAAGGATGTTCTCGGATTTGAAATTAAGGAAGAAGAGAACACTTCCAATGTTTATCTTGTGAAAGACGGAACACTTTTTTTACTGTATGGGCGGAATGATTTTGAGAAGATGACAAACCGGCGATATGAGTATATCAAGGGTCTGAATGGTCATTCTGAAATAGCTCTATATGTTGATACTTTTGAAGAGGTGGACGAGGTATACAAGAAGGCTGTGGAAAATGGTGCAACATCTGTGCTTGAACCGGAACTTGAACCTTGGGGACAGAGAACCTGCTATATTGCTGATCCGGAAGGAAATATGATAGAGATTGGTTCCTGGAATAAGCCTTATGAAGAGAAGGATTTAGAGGGGGTGTAAAGGATATGGCTTTTGACTACAAGAAGGAATATAAAGAATTTTATATGCCGAAAGGCACACCGGCTATCGTAACTGTTCCGAAAATGAACTATATAGCGGTAAGGGGAAGCGGCAATCCAAATGATGAAGATGGAGAATATAAGCAGGCTATTGGACTTCTGTACGGAATTGCATTTACGATAAAAATGAGTAAAAAGGAAGACCATCAGATTGACGGATATTTCGATTATGTGGTGCCGCCATTAGAGGGATTCTGGTGGCAAGAAGGCGTGTCCGGAATTGATTATGCGCGCAAGGAAGATTTCAAGTGGATTTCTGTTATTCGCTTGCCTGATTTTGTTAGCAGGGAAGATTTTGACTGGGCAATCAGAAAAGCTACCGAGAAAAAGAATCAGGATTTCTCTAAAGTTGAGTTCTTTTCCTATGATGAAGGTCTGTGTGTACAGTGTATGCATATCGGATCGTATGACCATGAGCCTGCTACGGTAGATGCAATGCACAGATTTATGGAAGAACAGGGATATACACTTGATATAACGGATCAGAGGATGCACCATGAGATTTATCTGAGTGATGCGCGGAGAGTGGCACCTGAGAAATTGAAGACTGTGGTCAGGCATCCAATAAAGACTATGGGGAAATAGGAGGAAAAAGATATGGCATCAACAAAGGCATATTTGGACTTTGTTTTGGAACAATTATCAGGACTGGATGAAATCAGCAGTCGGGCAATGATGGGATCATTCATTCTTTATTACCGTGGAAAGGTTTTTGGTGGAATATATGATGACAGACTTTTGGTAAAGCCGGTTCCGGTGGCGGTGAAAATGATGCCGGATGCTGAGATGGAACCGCCATATGATGGTGCGAAAAAAATGATTCTGGTTGATGATGTGGATAATCGGCAGTTTCTGTGTGAATTGGTTGAGAGCATGTGGGAAGAATTGCCGAAGAAGAAAGAGAAAAATTGCAAGTAAGACTTGATAAAATCGAACAAATATTCTATATTTAACAGCGGAGATTTTATACCTAAAAGCATAAAATACGAATGTACAAATGGAGCTCAAACCCTTGTGGTTTGGGCTTTTCCTAATTTTGTAGAAAATCTGAGAACAACTATTTCTAAAAAGTCAATTATCATTTTGTAATGGAAAATAGACAGAATTATTCACAAAACTGTTTGTACAACACTAACAAATTTTTGAGCGTATATAGTCTTGTAAAAGTGGCAGCATGGCAATCGAGTAACATCGGTTGCTTTTTTGTTGCTTATTTTTAGAAAGTCATCAAATGTCCTGATAGAGTGATTTCTAAAAAACAAAGTAAAAAGAGTGGAGGAAATGCAAAGTGAAAGAGTATTCAAAAGGTATTTATGTGAAATTTAAACCGGAGGAGGTGGAAATACTGCATGATCGGATGAAGGAAGCCGGAGTTCAAAATATGAGTGCGTATATCAGGAAGATGGCGATAAACGGGTATGTAATAATCCCTGAATGGCCTGATTTGAACCGGATAATATCTTTACAGGCACGGATAAGTAATAATCTCAATCAGTATGCTAAGAAAGCAAATGAAACGGGGAAGCTGTATGAAGAGGATATTGCAGAAATAAAAATGATGAATAATGAGCAAACAGAACTTCTGAAAAAGGCACTTGAAGCAGTTATTCATCTATATGAGGAAGATTCAAAGAAGAGAAAGTGAATTGATAAAAAGCGTTAGCGTGGGCTGTAGAAGAATGGCTAAGAAATATTCATGCAGAATGCTTTTGGAAAGAAATTGCTGTAAAGCGATATGTGAAATATGCAGAAAATATGAAGAAGTGGAAGTTTGACCAGGAAAAAAGTGTTGCATGACAATATCAGATTGACTTATGTGCAAATTCAATTTATAATAGAGTCAAAATGATAATGACATAAACGGAGGGAATGAAAATGGAAAAGATTGAAACACTGGAAGCCGCACTTAAGAGAATTGCAGAATTAGAAAGAGAGAATGAGAAGCTGCGTGAAGAACTGGAGTATTATAAAAACAGAAAAATGAGCGGACGCCAGAAGCACAATGCCAAGTGGATGGCAATCTACAATGATTTTGTTGTTTGCTATGAGAACGGTATGACTATGGTGGAAATTGCAAAACGCAATAATGTCAGCGAGAGGACGATTTACAGGTATAAAGCGTATTATGACAAGATAAGGAGCACAAATGAGAATGCGATAGAGTAATTGAAAAAATTAATAGTAAAAGACATATTGCTGGCGTCAGCAATATGTTCATAAGAGGAGGAAATTTGAATGGAAAAGAGAATAATAGAATTGTACAGAAGAAAATTTGATGATATCCGACATGAAGAGGATGGCATTGAGTATTGGTATGCACGAGAATTAATGACATTATTGGACTATGTTCAATGGAGAAATTTCGTAAATGTTGTAAAAAAGGGAATGCTTTCTTGTAAAAATAACGGAATTAGAGTGGAAGACCATTTTGCTGGCGTCAGCAAAATGGTCACATTGGGAAGAGGAGCCAATAGAGAAGTTGAGGATTATATGCTTACCCGTTATGCATGTTATCTTATTGCTGAAAATGGAGATCCACGAAAGGAGCAGATAGCTTTTGCACAAAGCTATTTTGCGGTTCAGACTAGAAAACAGGAATTGATTGAAGAAAGAATTTCTTATATCGAAAGAACAGAGGCAAGAGGAAAATTAAGGGAATCGGAAAAAAGATTGTCTCAAAATATATATGAGCGTGGAGTAGATGATGCTGGATTTGGTCGGATTCGGTCTAAAGGAGATCAGGCTTTATTTGGTGGATTTACCACGAAACAGATGAAAGAACGTTTGGGAGTACAGGACAAAAGACCACTTGCGGATTTCCTGCCAACACTTACCATTGCCGCAAAAAATCTTGCAACTGAAATGACAAATTATAATGTTGAAGAAAAGGATCTGCAAGGAGAATCTGCAATCACTGTTGAACATGTGGAAAATAATACTTCTGTTAGGGACATGCTTGGACAAAGAGGAATTAAACCGGAAGATTTACCAGCATCGGAAGATATTAAGAAACTGGAACGCAGGGTAAAGCGAGAAGAGAAAAAGCTTGCTGAGCAGTCTGGAAAATTAACAAATGAATAACACAGGAGCGTGAGATTATTGAAGAAGAAAACAAGATGTTACATATATACTCGTGTATCTACAGTCATTCAGGTTGATGGCTATAGTCTTGATGCACAGAATGCATAAAAATAATAATGCATATATTTATTGCATATAAAGGCCTTGCAGAAGTTGCAACAGATGGAGAGTATTGTGGAGGATTGATTAATCTCAAGTTGCGTTAACGTTCAAGGTGAATTAACTGCACCTTGAATCAAAAATCCATGAAGTCACAATTTGTGACTTCATGAAATGGAATTGAAAAATCAATCTGACGGAACTAATAACCGGTTTGGTAGGAAAAATGGAAGATACAAAGGAATTGATTACTACAGATGATATTCGTAGTAAAGTGTATATAATTCGCGGACAGCAGGTAATGCTGGATAAAGATTTAGCAGAAATCTATGGATATGAAGTCAAACGATTAAATGAGCAGGTGAAGCGGAACATTAGTAGATTTCCAGAGGATTTCATGTTTCAACTAAATAAAGAAGAAATACCGGAGGGATTTTCAAAGTCGCAATTTGCGACTTTGAACGAAAAGAGTAATAGACAGGGATCCAATATTAAAAAGATGCCTTTTGCGTTTACAGAGCAAGGAATCTATATGCTTGCTACAGTACTTCGCGAAGAATTAGCAGAGCAACAAAGCATTTTTATTATGCGTACCTTTAGAGAAATGCGACATTATATTAAACAGAACCAGCAATTTGTAACAAGATCTGAAATGGAGTTACTATCATCTAAAGTTACTGAAATTTCAGTGCAGACAGCTGGGTTAATAGATAAACAGAAACAAACAGACCAAAAGGTTGATTTGTTTCAAAAGAATGTTGAACAGCTAAGATAGATGATATGAGGTGATAAGAATGCCTAAAGAGAAGATAAAAGTGTATCTCTACACTCGTGTCTCAACAGCTATGCAGATAGATGAATATTCACTGGAAGCATAGAAAACCAAAATGAAAGCCTTAGTGGATAATGTACAGATTTATGAAGAACGGAAAGAGAATGGTCAGTGGCTAAAATCCATAGAGTTTAAGTTGCCGATTATAGAAAAAGAGTTTACACTAAGTTTGGATAATGATGCGCAAAATGAGACTGTGGTAGGACTACACAGAAAGGATATGTAGAAATCCTTGAATTTACGCACTTTGTAGAGTTTTTCAGCTTCAACAGGATTGCTGAAAATCACAAGGAAAAAGAGCTTGTGAGGAAGGTAATGGTTGATAAACTATATACAGAGTTTCACAGACTAAAAAGATAAGAAGAGAAGCAATAAGGACCAAAGATGAAAAAAATTTTTTACGGAGCTTTTTCAGTTTTTTTATTAGGCATTTTGGTGATTGTAATAAGGCATCCCAGCAATAACCTGATCCCTTCGAGGATGGTTTTGTTCACAGCCATCTGGATAGGATTCCTGTATGGAATCAGAATTTTGTTGCAGCTTATAGAAAAGTGGATTCAAAAAAAGGGATGGAATCTCAATAAAATATCTAAAAGCGGACTGATAATCTATGCGGCAGTATTTACAATTGTATTATATGTAATCAGCATATTACTTCGGAATGAGCCGGTGACAGACTATGGATCCGTATATCAGACGGCATGGAAACTGGCATCCGGAGAAGCAGTAGAAGATTGGTCGTATTTTAGCATGTGGACCAACAATCTGGGAACATTGACCATGCTGACAGCCCTCATGAAAACAGGTCTGCTGATTGGATTTACGGATCCGTATTATTTTGTATTGGCGGTCAATGTAATACAGGTAACGGCAGTCCTGATCAGTATATTTTACATTACGGGGAAAATAGGCGGCGCTTCACCGGCACTCCAGTGGTTCGCAGCACTGGTATTCAGCATGTGGACGCCGGTGTGGGCCTGTACAAATTCGTTCTATTCAGACCAGCTCAGTTTTGGCGGAAGCATGATAGCCATTGCGATTCTGTTGCGTTGCAGGGATATGTCTGGATATAAAAAATACCTTCTGTATCTGCTTTCAGGATTCCTGTGGGGACTGGCCATTGTGGTAAAAGCTACGGCAGGGATTCCGCTGGTTGCATTTATCATAACAGTGATTTTAACAGCGAAAAATCAAAAAAAGATTTATTGGAAAAGCCTTTCCCTGGTACTGGTGATCGCATTGTGTATTGTAGGAATGTCGTTGATCTCAGATACCTATCCATCCAAACAGGAGGAACAGAGACTGAAATTTTCCACAGAATACTGGGTAGCTCTGGGTCTTTTAAAAAACGGAACTTACGGTGAAAACCCGGAATTTATAGAAGGATGTTATCTCAGTCCCGATCAGGATGCGAGAAAAGAATACTGCCGACAGGTCATTTATGATAACAGGAAAAATTTCTACGATGTAGGACGTATGATAGAAAAAACCTCCGTGATCTTCGGGTCAGGAGAGATAGCCCCTACCTCCCATATTTATCCGAGAAGCGAAAACATTTTGTGGCAATGGGTATTTTATGATGGCATCTATTTTTGGAAATATTGTTGTCTGTCCACCGGTTTTTTTGATGCTGTGCTGGTGATCATGCTATGGGGATGCCTTCGAAGACTGTTTGAAAAAAAGGAAGAAAACGGGTTGGTATTTATGTCTTATCTGACGGTATTTGGTCTGTTTTTCTTCATGATGTTCTGGGAAGCACAGAATAAACAGCTCTATAATCATATTCCCTGGATGACATTCTGCGTCGTCTGGGCAATGAGGTCTATGCACTCAGATCCAGATTCCGTCCGATCAGCATAGCAGCATCTGCGGATTTTATTGTAAGCGTTGGTCACATGCTCCTGCTCGTGGGCACGGACTCTGGAGGTAGAAGCCTGGGGTGAAATGTTCTATGAGGGCAGGTTAAGATTGCCGAAAAATCCGCTCTACTTCGGAAATTACCGAAGTCGTTCCCAAGATTACAATGGGATCCGGACAAGAACCCGCCAGAGTCAGTGCCTGCGCCACCGAATCCGTCCATTCCGAAGAAAATTCCTCTTGTGCCAGAAATTCCTGCTGCTTTTGGGAAAAATGATAATGTGGATTCCCGGATTTGGTGAGAATGATGCGGGCAGGCACATCTTTCATGGACAGGACCACGCCGGCATAATCCTTATCCTCCGGAATCCCCACGATAACAGTACAATTCGAAATCCCCAGATGACGCAGAACTTCTTTTACATTTTCACAGCTGGCGGAATGGATGCACGCATCCAGCAGGATCAAAGGGTCCGAACTTAGAATTTCCATCCGCCCCGGATGATGGATCGCAGACAGCTGGCGGCGAATTTGATTGCACACTGTATCTGAAAATATATCCGGAGCTTCGGATTCCCGGCAAAGATCCGCCATGACATCCACGCACAGGGCCAGAGCCAGTGCGCAGTTTTTCGCCTGATGTTCTCCCAATAACGGAATCTGTAAATCCGGATAAATGTTATCTCCGATCACCACATCAAACTGCATACCGGAACAGGTATAGCGGATATTTTCTGCCTGAAAATCCCGCCCGTAAAACTTATAAGGAACCTGTAACATCTCGGCACGGCGCACCAGCACCTTCAATACTTCCGGCTCCTGCTCCGCAAAATAGACACACTTCTGCTCTCCGGTGATGACGTGGGATTTATCTTCTGCAATGGCAGTCAGCGTATCTCCCAGCTCTCTTGTATGCTCTAAGAAAATCCGATTGATCACGGCATAATCGTGACGAATGTTGTTCACATCATCGTATTTTGCCCCTTTGCCGCATTCAAATATATTGAAATCTGTATGTTTTTCCGAAAAATAAGTCAGTGCCAGGTCCGCCTGAATGCCCATGGGGCTGATACATACCGACTCCGGCAGATCGCAGGCAATGTCCAGAATCTCCGGCCGGATCTGTGCCATCAGACGGCAAAAGTCGGTTTCACTGATCATGGTATCATTGACACGGAAGCGCTCTCTAAAATCCGTAATATGAGGACTGGTCATCAGGCCTACGGTATAATTTGTCTGCAGGATCCGGGAAATCATATTGGCAACGGATCCTTTTCCCTTGCTTCCGGTGACGACGACACAGGGAGCAAACGATTTCTGCCGGAGCAGAGGTCTCGTCAGCTCAGGATGTCTTTTTCCGGCATCCTGAGCGGCATAGTCCTGATGTGTGGCAGCCCGCAAGTAGGAAGCATAGACGAAGTCTTCCGCCTCTTTCTGCGATGTAAATTTATGAAATTCCAGTGGTGTTCCGGAAGCATTATTCATAAAAATAAGCATACCTTTCCGTAACCTGCAATTTTACCGATACGATAGTATCGTATATTTCCGTACACTGTGCAGGTACAAATATGAGATGAGTTCCTTATGCAAAGTCCGATCGTATTGTTTCCATAACTTTTGCCGCAACATTAATACCGGAGGCTTTTTCAATGCCTTCCAGTCCCGGCATAACGTTGATTTCGCAAAAATAAGGTTTTTCTCTGCCAAAAAGCAGATCAATTCCCAGAAAATCCAGTCCGGTCTGCTCGTAAATATCTGCGGCTATGGCACGGATGCCGGGCGTGACAGGGTAAGGATCTACCGAAGCGCCCAGAGCTACATTTGCACGGAAATCCCCCTGGGATCTGCGCTGCATACAAGCAACGGCTTCTCCGCGGATGCTGTAAAATCGCAGATCTCTGCCGTAGCTTTCCGAGATAAATTCTTCGAAGATCCATTCCTTGGAGGAAGGGTAGTTAAGAGAGAGTTCCTCATAAGAAGCTTTATCCCGGATGCAGATGATTTCCTCTCCCATGGAGCTTTCCAGTCCTTTACTGACAAAAGGAAGCCCCAATTGTTCTACAATAGAAGAAAAAGGCAACAGTGAAGTTCCCAGAAGATATTTCGGGATCAAAAAGGCTTCGGAATGAAGTCTTCGTACCTGTTCGAATTTATTAATATAGATATTATAAGCAGTTAAAGGATTATAGCTTCGGGTGGCAAGTGCATTTATAGCATCCTTTTCCCGTCCCCATTTATAGCGGTTGATGACAAAATCCACGGGTTCCAGTATTTTACCATGATTTATAACACCATGCGGAGAGACCATAGTATCGTGGATCCCTACAATCTGCAGATCCATATCCAGGGCAGAAGCTTCCTGTACCAGACGATTGCAGGTATAAGCGTTGGTCATAGCATTATATTTTTCTATGATATATCCTCTGATAGGCATAAGGCACCTCGTAATTTCAGTATTCTCATGGTTAACATAGCAAAATGTAATCAAAATAGCAAGAAATATAGTTCTTCTATTGAAAAAGGAGCAATATCCTGCGTATAATAAGAGACATAAAAGCCTAAAGTACTACCACAGAATATATTAAGTAGAAACAAAAGAGGAGACATACAATGAAATTACTCGAAGAGCGCATTCGCAAAGACGGTACAGTAAAAGCAGGGAATGTATTAAAAGTAGATTCTTTTCTGAATCATCAGATGGACATTGATCTGTTCAATGAAATGGGAAAAGAGTGGGCGCGTCTGTTCGCAGACCGTAAGATTACGAAGATCCTGACTGTGGAGGCTTCCGGTATCGGCATCGCCTGTGTGGCAGCCCAGCATTTTCATGTACCGGTGGTATTTGCAAAAAAGTCCCAGTCCGTAAATATTGACGGTGAAGTATATTCCACCAAGATCGAATCCTTTACGCATAAGAGAGTATATGACGTGATCGTCTCCAAAAAATTCCTGCATCCGGAAGATCATATTCTGATCATTGATGATTTCCTGGCCAACGGATGCGCACTGGAGGGTTTGATCGACATTGTCAATAAAGCGGGAGCTTCTGTAGAGGGTGTCGGCATTGCCGTTGAGAAGGGATTCCAGAAGGGCGGCGACCTGATCCGTTCCAAGGGTATCCGTGTAGAGTCGCTCGCTATTGTGGAAAGTATGGATGACAAAACAGGAGAGATCACATTTCGATATTAATAGTTATCAAATTTAATACTTCTCTTGACAAGAAGTCAGACAAATGCTTATACTGACTAATGTTGAGAGAGTACAATAAAGGGGTTGTATGAAGGTGTCATACACCCTTTTTGCGTTGACTCACCGGTTTATCTGCAGATCTGTGCCCGCGCTGCTACATGGATCTGTAATGAAGCAGCAGCGCAGAAAGAGGAGAATTATGAAAAAGAAAGTCGTAAGTTTACTCGCAGCTATGGCTCTCGCAGTTACTGCTCTGGCAGGATGCGGATCCAATAACGCAGCAACCACCGGCACAGATGCGGCGACTGTTGCAGCTACTACCGAGGCAGCAGCTACTACGGAAGCAGCTGGCGAAGCTGTCAGTGGTGTAAAGGCAGGTTTTATTTTCCTGCATGATGAGAACTCTACTTATGATCTGAACTTCCTGAACGGAGCAAAGGCAGCTTGTGAGAAGCTTGGCATTGAGTACATGACCAAGACCAACATTCCTGAAGGACAGGAAGCTTATGAAGCAGCCTGTGAGCTTGCTGATGCAGGCTGCAATTTCATTTTCGCAGACAGCTTTGGACATGAGGACTACATCATCGAGGCTGCTAAGGAGTATCCCAATGTTCAGTTCAGCCATGCAACCGGAACCAAGGCTCATACTGAGGGTCTGGACAACTTCCACAATGCATTTGCTTCCATTTATGATGGCCGTTACCTTGCAGGTATCGTTGCAGGCATGAAGCTGAATGAGATGATCGCTAACGGTGATATTACCAAAGATCAGGCTAAGATGGGTTATGTAGGTGCTTATACATATGCAGAAGTTATGTCCGGTTATACCTCCTTCTTCCTGGGCGCTCGTTCCGTATGCCCCAGCGTTACCATGGATGTAACCTTTACCGGTTCCTGGTACGATGAGACCGCTGAGAAGGAAGCAGCTAACAAGCTGATCGAGGGCGGATGTGTACTGATCAGCCAGCATGCAGACTCCATGGGTGCTCCTACCGCATGTGAGACCGCAGGCGTTCCCAACGTATCTTACAACGGAAGCACTGAGGCAGCCTGCCCCAATACCTTCCTGGTATCTTCCAGAGTTAACTGGGAGCCTTACTTTGAGTATGCTATTAAATGTGTAGCAGATGGAACTCCTATCGATACCGATTGGTGTGGTACTCTGGAGACCGGCTCTGTAGAGCTGAGCGATCTTGGTGCTGCTGTAGCAGACGGTACTGCAGAAGCAGTAGAAGTTGCAAAGGCTGATCTGATCGCAGGCAAGACTCATGTATATGATATCACCACCTTTACTGTAGACGGCAAGACCCTGGACAGCTATGAAGCTGATATCGATACCGATCCTGATTATACTCCCGACCATGAGGTAGTAAGTGACGGATACTTCCATGAGTCCGATGTTGCATTCCGTTCCGCTCCTTACTTCAATGTAAGAATTGATGGAATCAACCTGTTGGATGAGCAGTATTAATTGACTTATTGAAATAGCCCGGACGGCGCAGCGTTTATCGCCGCGCCGCCCTTTTTCTACCTTATGGATCTTTTGCTTTTGTGGATGGATGAGGTAGAAAAGGGGCGGCCAGTGTGCTTATGCCAGGTATTAAAAGACCTGAAAATTGCAGGTCATGGATAAATTGGAAAGGTGACTAGGATGGAAAAAGAGACAAAAGTAGCTGCGGTTTCGATGAAAAACATTACCAAGACTTTTGGATCCGTGATTGCCAATGATAAGGTAAATCTGGATATCTATAAGGGTGAGATATTATCACTGCTTGGAGAAAACGGCAGCGGTAAGACGACACTGATGAATATGCTCTCCGGTATTTATTTCCCGGATGAGGGACAGATCTTTATTAACGGTAAGGAAGAGGTCATCAAATCCCCCAAGGATGCGTTACGGCTGGGAATCGGTATGGTGCATCAGCATTTTAAGCTGATCGATGTACTTTCCGCTACCGAGAATATCATCCTGGGTCTGGAAGGCAGGCTTAATATCAAGGAGGCTTCCCGGAAAATAGAGGAAATCTGTGACAAATACGGTTTTGAAGTGGACCCGAAGCAGAAAATCTATGATATGACGGTATCCCAGAAGCAGACCGTAGAGATTGTAAAGGTGCTGTATCGTGGTGCGGATATCCTGATCCTGGATGAGCCTACCGCTGTACTGACACCGCAGGAGACAGAGAAGCTCTTTAACGTTCTCCGGAAAATGAGAGATGACGGCAAGGCTATTGTCATTATTACCCATAAAATGCATGAAGTGGAATCTCTGTCCAACAGGGTGGCTGTGCTTCGTAACGGTCAGTATATTGGAAGCATGCTGACAAAGGATACCACCGTTACGGAAATGACCAATATGATGGTGGGACATGCGGTTACTTTGAATATTGTCAGACCGGAACCTGTGAATCCGAAGCCCCGTATCGAAGTACAGGGACTGACTGTACGTAACGAAGAAGGTATCGTTAAGCTGAAGGATGTCTCCTTTACCGCCAATAGTGGTGAGATCCTGGGAATCGCCGGTATCTCCGGCTGTGGACAGAAGGAGCTTCTGGAAGCCATTGCAGGTCTGCAGGTAACAGAAGCCGGCACGATCAGCTATGTGGAAGATGATGGAAGTAAGGAAATGCTGATCGGCAAGGATCCGTTGAAGATCGCAGAGATGGGAGTATCTCTTTCTTTTGTACCGGAGGATCGTCTCGGCATGGGTCTGGTAGGCAATATGGATCTGACCGATAATATGATGTTACGTTCCTTCCGACAGGGACATACACCGTTTACGAACCGAAAGCCTTCCAAACAGCTTGCGACGGATGTGGTAGAAAATCTGGAGGTTGTGACCCCGGGTATTACCACTCCGGTACGCAGATTGTCCGGTGGTAATGTACAGAAGGTTCTCGTTGGAAGAGAGATTGCATCTGCACCTACCGTATTGTTAACGGCTTATGCGGTACGTGGACTGGATATCAATTCTTCCTATACCATATATGATCTGATCAATGAGCAGAAGAAAAAGGGCGTTGCCGTAATCTTCGTCGGTGAGGATCTGGATGTGCTGATGGAGCTGTCCGACCGTATCATGGTGCTGTGCGGCGGAGAAGTCAGCGGTATCCTCGATGCGAGAAAGACAGATAAAAATGAGGTCGGTATGCTGATGACCAGAGTAGGAGGCAAAGAACATGAAGGAGAAGAATAGAGAGCCTTTGTTTCATATCGTAAAAAGAGATGCACTCCCCTGGTACAAATCGTTGGGCATCCGTTTCGTGGCAATCCTGCTGGCATTGATCCTCTGCGGTATCATTACGACGATTACCACGGGAATCAATCCTTTACAGGTATATCAGTCCATTGTTCTGGGTGCTTTCGGATCCGTCCGCAAGACATGGGTCACTTTTCAGAATATAGCGATCCTGCTTTTGATCGCATTGGCACTGACCCCGGCATTTAAGATGAAATTCTGGAATATCGGGGGTGAGGGACAGGTGCTGATCGGCGGTCTGGCAGCAGCAGCCTGCATGATTTGCCTGGGTGATAAGCTTCCGAATGTAGTTGTGATCCTGTGCATGATCGTGGCCAGCCTGGCAGCAGGAGCCATCTGGGGATTCATTCCCGCATTTTTCAAGGCGAAATGGAATACCAATGAAACGCTGTCTACACTGATGATGAACTATATAGCTACACAGCTGGTGGCATTCTATACTATCGTATGGGAGGTTCCCAAGGGATCCGGTAAGATCGGCATTATCAACCAGAACACCAACGTGGGCTGGCTGCCGCAGATCTTCGGTTCCAAATATCTGTTAAGTATTGTAGTGGCAGTAGTGATCACGATATTTATGTATGTGTATCTGAACTACAGTAAGCAGGGATACGAGATTTCCGTTGTGGGTGAGAGTGAAAATACCGCAAAATATGTGGGCATTAAGGTAGAAAAAGTAATTATCCGGACCATGCTGTTATCCGGTGCGCTGTGTGGACTGGTAGGTCTGCTTCTGGTAGGAGGCATCAATCATACTGTGACCACTACGATTGCAGGTGGACAGGGATTTACCGCTGTACTGGTATCCTGGATGTCCAAGTTCAATCCTCTGACCATGGTATTCTCCAGTTTCCTGATCATTTTCATGGATCGTGGTGCCAGTGAGATCTCTACCAATTTCGGACTGAATCATTCTTACTCCGATATTCTGACAGGTATTATCCTGTTCTTTATCATCGGTTGTGAGTTTTTCATTACTTACAGACTGCAGTTCCGTAAAAAAGCAGAAAAGGAGGAACAGTAATCATGTGGTCATTTTTACTTGCATTTATTCCGAGAGCGATTGTACAGGGAATTCCTCTTTTATACGGAAGTACCGGTGAGATCATTACGGAGAAGTCCGGTAATCTGAATCTGGGAATCCCCGGTGTTATGTATGTGGGAGGTATCTGCGGTGTCATCGGATCCTTCTTCTATGAGAGATTCGCAGGAGGCGCGGCAAATATGAATGGGTTCCTTGCCATTGCGATTCCGATGTTCTGCTGCCTGTTAGGATCCCTGCTGATGGGATTACTGTACTGCTTCCTGACTGTTACCCTGCGGGCGAACCAGAACGTGACCGGTCTGGCAATGACCACCTTCGGTGTCGGCTTCGGTAACTTCTTCGGCGGATCCCTGATCAAGCTGGTAAACAGTGATGTACCTTCCATTGCACTGTCTGCTACCAGTAGTTATTTCAGTAAGTCCCTTCCTTTTGCGGGAAAACTTGGCTGGTTCGGAAAGCTGTTTTTATCTTATGGATTCCTGGCATACCTTGCTGTGATCATTGCGTTTGCAGCATCGTATGTTCTGAGTCATACCAGAACCGGACTGCACTTAAGAGCAGTCGGTGAGGGCCCCAATACCGCAGATGCAGCCGGTATCAACGTATCCCGGTATAAATACATCGCTACCTGTGTGGGATGTATGATCGCAGGTCTGGGCGGTCTGTACTACGTAATGGATTATGCTTGCGGTGTCTGGTCTAACGATGCATTCGGTGACAGAGGCTGGCTTGCCATTGCACTGGTTATCTTCACTATCTGGAGACCGAATATCAGTGTATTTGCTTCTTTCCTGTTCGGTGGTCTGTATATTCTGTATCTGTATCTGCCCACCGGTATCGAACATATGGAGTACCAGGAGCTGTATAAGATGATCCCTTATGTTGTGACCTTACTGGTACTGGTTATCACCAGCATGCGGAGCAAGAGAGAGAATCAGCCTCCTGCAAGTCTCGGACTGGCATACTTCAGGGAAGAGAGATAATAACTATAGAAAAGACGATTTGGAATCAAAAACGGCGTTTTTCGGAAATTTCCGGGGAACGTCGTTTTTTGTTGCTCATTTTGGAAAAAACTCAAAGAAAATTTAGGAAAACTTTTGATTTTATTCGGATGGAATTTACCTGTGTCTGTTATGCTGAGAATCAGTTCAGAGAAAATAAGCGGAAGGGAGAAAAAGAGATGAAAGTATTGATCACAACGGACTGGTACAAGCCGGCCATCAACGGCGTCGTGACTTCGGTATGCAATCTGCGGGAGGAATTACAGCAAAGAGGACATGAAGTGAAGATCCTGACCTTGTCCCGTACAGCTCGTTCCTACGAAGAAGAGGGTGTGATCTATATGGGTTCCGCGAATGCCGGATATATTTATCCGGGTGCCAGACTCCGGGTGTCCCCGGGACGCGAACTGTATTGCAGGATCATAGAGTGGCAGCCGGACATTGTGCATTCCCAATGCGAATTTTCTACCTTTTTTATGGCGAAAAGGATCGCGGAGGAATGTAAGATTCCTCTGGTGCATACCTACCATACCGTATACGAGGATTATACCCATTATTTTTCACCTTACAAAAAATGGGGCAGAGATATGGTGCAATTCCTGACGAGACGGATCTCGGAGAAAGTGGACAGCATGATTGCTCCCAGTACGAAGATCGAGACACTGTTAAAGGGTTACAAAATTCAGTGTCCGGTATCGGTGATTCCGTCGGGTATCGATCTGGAAAAATATGCGGCACAGTCCCGGACAGGAGTCAGAGAGCAGATCCGCAGAAAATACGGAATTGCCAAGGAGACTACCGTACTGTTATATGTGGGGCGGCTGGCAAAAGAGAAAAATCTGGAAGAATTGCTGGAGTACCAGCAGAAAGTACAGGAGAGCGGCACGATGCTGATGATCGTAGGCGGAGGTCCTTATTTGGAGATTTTGCGGAAAAAGGCAGCTGAGCTGGGTGTGATGGAAAGTGTTATTTTTACCGGAATGGTGTCACCGGAGGAAGTGGCATCCTATTATCCGGCAGGAGACCTGTTCATCAGCGCTTCCACCAGTGAGACCCAGGGACTTACCTATGCGGAAGCATTGGCAGCAGGATTGCCGCTATTGTGTAGAAAGGATGAATGTCTGCGGGCAGTTGTGGAAGAGGGCAAAAACGGCTGGCAGTACCGGACGGAAGAGGAATTCCTGAAAGATTTGAAGAGCTGGAAGGAGAAAGAATACGATGAACGCAGAGGAATGTGCAATTATGCAAAACAGTCCGCAGAAATATTTTCCAAAAAAAGATTTGCGGGAAGTGTGGAACAATTATACGAACGACAACTCGAAGAAAAATGGGCCGAAAGAGAAAAGCACCTGGCAAAAGGCAGTCAATATTGCATCCTGGGTTAGTCTGATCCTCTGCGGAATACTGGCAGTCTGGGGCTATCAGAGCGGTATTTTCCAGTCGGTGGAGACCATGCAGCAGTTTGTGAACCGCTTTGGAATGGTCGGCGCGCTGATCTTTGTGCTGATTCAGATCGTTCAGGTGGTATTTCCCATCATACCGGGCGGCATCAGCTGCCTGGCGGGGGTATTGCTCTTTGGTGCGATTCCGGGCTTTTTCTATAACTATATCGGGATCTGTGTGGGTTCCTGTATTGCTTTTGGGATTGCAAGAAGCCTGGGAAGACCGGTATTGTACAAGATGTTTTCCGAGAAAATGATCGAAAAATACCTGACGTGGACGGAGCAAAAAGGAAGATTTTTAAAACTATTTGCACTGGCCATTTTTCTGCCGGTAGCGCCGGATGATTTTCTCTGCTACCTTGCCGGAACGACGAACATGACATGGAAGCAGTTTGTGGCAGTCATCTTTCTGGGGAAGCCATTTTCCATTGCACTGTACAGCCTGGGACTTACGACACTGTTCCAGGTGATTTTCCATCTGGCATAGGAGTATCTTCATATGAAAGTATATATTTATAAAGGCGGACAGTCACTGGTGGCAAAAAGCGGTGTCGGCAGTGCCATCCGTCATCAGGAAAAAATGCTGCAGGCGGCGGGAGTGATTGTGACGGATATCTGGAAAGAGGCGGATATCGTTCAGATCAATACCGTACTGCCTGATTCGCCTCTGGTGGCGCAGCGAGCAAGGCGGCAGGGGAAAAAGGTCGTCTATTACGGGCATTCCACCATGGAAGATTTTAAGAATTCTTTTATCGGTTCCAATCTGGTGGCTCCTTTATTCAAAAAATGGATCCGCCATTGTTATCGACAGGGAGATGTGGTCATTACTCCAACGGAGTATTCCCGGAAATTATTGATGAGCTATGGATTGCATAGGAAGGTTTATTCACTGACCAATGGTGTAGACACGGATTTTTTCCACAAAACAGAACAGGCAAGTGGACAGTTTCGTGTTCTTTTTCATATTCCTGTGGATAAAAAGGTTGTGATATCTGCAGGACATCTTATTCGAAGAAAGGGCATTCTGGATTTCCTTGAGACAGCGAGAAGAATGCCGGATGTTCTTTTTCTGTGGTTTGGCGGCGGTAATCATGCGCTGATTCCCGAGGAAATTAAAAGAGCTGTGGCAGAAAAACCAGAGAATGTAATTTTCGCGGGATTTGTACCATCTATAATTCTGCGGGATGCTTACAGTGGAGCGGATGCGTTTGCATTTTTCAGCTATGAAGAGACGGAAGGAATTGTGGTATTGGAAGCATTGTCCTGTGAGATCCCGGTGATCATCAGGGATATTCCGGTGTATGACGAATGGCTGGAGGATGGTGTCCAGGTGCGGAAAGCCACGGATCCAGATTCCTATGAGCAGGCACTCCGGGAGATCCTGTCCGGGGAACGACAGGAAGAAGTACTGCGCAGAACCCGGGCAGGCAGAGCTTTAGCGGAGGAACACAGTATGAAGGCGACCGGGGAAAGACTGTATCAGATCGAGCAGAACCTGTATCAATAGACAAAACAGGACGGGCTATTGAACCGATTTTGAAAATATGGTATGTTCAAAGGGAATCTATATGGAAAGGCTGAATAGATGGAAAAAATATATTCCCGAATTGTGCGTATCGTATCGATCATTATTATAGGCTATCTTTTTTTACAGGGACTTTTTACGATCTGTAATATGCAGAGGGTGACGGAACGGGTATATTACATGAAAAATAATCCCTGGCGTCAGCTTCTATGCATCGGAATCGTGATATTGTTGTGTCTTGCTGCCAGAAAATTTAAAGCGAAAGAATTTCTGGACCGCTATGGACACTATGTTTTCTATGTCTGTATTACAGGCATGGTTCTCTTCCTGTTATGGTGGGTCAGTCAGACAGGCTTCTGGTTCTTTGGTGATTCGGAAAAGATTTATATGTGTGCCGGAGCTTTTCTCGGAGGAGATCCTTCTCCCTGGGAACCGGGAGGCTATGCTTACATGTGGCCGCACCAGAACGGCATGATACTGCTGGTGGCTTTTCTGCTGCGATTCGCAGATACTGTACAAAGCTTTTATGTGATGTATGTGATCCTCATATTTTTCTATGCAGTGACTATTGTGGGGCTGTATCAGATCTGTTGTCTGCTATTTGGGAGAAATGCTTTTACAGCAGTACAGGGAGTGATCATTTCGACCTATCTGCCTTATGCTTTTCTGGTCAATAATATTTACGGTGACCATATCGGGTATGCATTTGCTGTAGTGGCTGTCTGGATGGCAGTTCTGTATCGGAGATCGGAAAAACTGCGTTATTCCGTATTATGTGGTATTTCTATGGCTCTGGCGGTGATCTTTAAGCAAAATTGTCTTATTATATTCGTGGGAATTGCGGTTTTCTACATGATGTATTTTATTACCAATCGTACTTCAGGAAAACAGGCAAGACTGAAGATTGCCGGGAATTTATTACTGGTTGCGGTTCTGACATTTTTAATAAGCAGCATTCCTGCCGCATATATCAGTTCCCACCTGCAGGTAGAGCCCAGCGCCGGTAACAGTAAATGGGCGCATATTGCCATGGGATTGCAGGACACGGAAAGTGCACCCGGATGGTACAATACCTACAATGAAGTGACTTTCGTGGAAAATAATTATGACACAGATGCTACGGCGGAGGTTAGTCTGGAAAATATCGGGGAATCCTTACGGCATTTTGCAGAAGACCCGGAATATGCATGGTCTTTTTTCAACAGAAAATGGGCGATTCAGTGGAACAATCCTACCTTTGAATGTTTTACCCTGCAGAGCAATAAGGTATCGAACGTAGAGCTGTCATCTCTTGTAAAATCCACCATTTTTGACGGTGGCAAGATCAATATTCTGCTGATTGCTTTTTTTGATGTATGCCAGTCAATCTTTTTGTTTGGAATCTTGTTATATCTGATCACAGAGAAAAAAGCGGATTTCGGAGAATTGTTGCCATTTTTACTGCTGATCGGAGCCTTTGTATTCTGGACATTCTGGGAGACGAAATGCAGATATGTATTACCGTATTTTCTGTTTGTTATTCCCTATAGCGTATTGGGATACCGTAATCTGATCCGTCAGTGGAAGAGTAAAACGGTGCGGATATCGCTGGGAATCCTTGCGGCACTGAGCCTGATGATCGCTGTAAGCAATTTCCCTGTCATTAAGGAAAGCATGAAAATTAATAAAGACACGGAAGCATATTATGAATACATCCATGAGTATAACAAAAATTTTATGAACTTCCGATATTGATGAAACGGTCCCTCTTGCAAATTCAGAGTCTTTATCATAAAATGAGAGTACCTTACAAAGGAGGTGCTTACGATGAACCTTGTAATTACTATCAGCCGAAGATTCGGAACAGGAGCCAGTCTGATCGCGCAGGAGCTGTCTGAGAAGCTGGGTGTGCCGGTATATGATAAGGCATACATAGAGCATGAGCTGGATGGTGACAGTTATGCTACGGAAGCGGAGGTCATTAAGGAATTGGCGGAACATCCCTGTATTATTCTGGGACGCTGTGCATCCGAGATACTGAAGGATCAGCCGAATGTATTTAACGTGTATGTGTGCGCGGATAAGGAAGATCGTATTGAACGTATCATGAAGAAGGAAAGCCTTCCCCATGATGAGGCCAAAAAAATGCTTGAGAAAAATGATGCGGAGCGCGCCGACTATTATTATGAAAATACCGGTAAAGTGTGGGGTGATGTGAACAATTATCATATGATCCTGGATACCACCAAGCTGGGAATCGAAAATTGTGCGGATATCCTGATCCGGTATTTTGAAAGAGTGGAAATTATTTGATAGTCCGGAATGCGAATGGATGTTATGATTTCGAGAGTATGCAGTACGGAGAATTCGTTTAGACTATGATTGCGAAACAGATGCCCGATTTGGACATCTGTTTTTTTGCGAGTAACAACAAAATCAATCAATAATATAACATCACAAAATAAAAAATATAATTTTACACATAACAAATAATGATATATGCAATTAAAAATTTTAATCAAATAAAAAATATAATAAATACAAAATAAAACAATATTTTTCGTTGATTTATAGGCGCCTGACAAAAATACTATATTAAAATACATCAATCAATAAGATAAGAATATAACTTGTTTCCGGAAATTATGAGTGTTAAGATAGTGCAATCAGATAAGTGAAAATAATAAAAACATAATGTTTCGAAATAAAAGTAATCATACGGCAGGAGGATTCCCATGAACAGCGCAGACATTGCAGCAAAATATCAGAAAACTTATTTTATGCCCCCCGAGGTGACCTATGACTGGGTGAAAAAGGACAGCATTACCAAGGCACCTATCTGGTGCAGCGTTGACTTAAGAGACGGCAACCAGGCATTGATTGATCCCATGAGCCTGGAGGATAAGCTGGAATTCTTCAAATTACTGGTAAAGATCGGATTCAAGGAAATCGAGGTAGGTTTCCCCGCTTCCTCCGACACCGAGTACAACTTTATCCGTGCACTGATCGAGCGCAACATGATCCCGGAGGATGTGACCATTCAGGTACTGACGCAGGCGAGAGAGCATATCATCCGCAAGACCTTCGAAGCAGTCAAGGGTGCACCTCATGCAGTAATTCACCTGTATAATTCTACTTCCGTAGAGCAGAGAGAACAGGTATTTAAGAAGGACAAGGAAGCTATTAAGAAGCTGGCGGTAGACGGTGCCCGGATGTTAAAGAATCTGGCAGATGAGACCGAAGGTAACTTCACCTTTGAGTACAGTCCGGAGAGTTTTTCCCAGACAGAGGTGGATTATGCGCTGGAAGTCTGCAATGCGGTACTGGAGGTATGGAAACCCACCGCTGACCGCAAGGCTATCATCAATCTGCCTACCACCGTGCAGGTAGCAATGCCTCACGTATTTGCGTGTCAGGTAGAATATATGCACAAGCATTTGAAATATCGTGAAAATGTAGTACTCAGCGTACATCCTCACAATGACAGAGGCTGCGGCATCAGCGATGCGGAGTTCGGCGTACTGGCCGGAGCAGACCGTGTGGAAGGTACTTTGTTCGGCAACGGTGAGCGTACCGGTAATGTAGATCTGGTAACCGTTGCACTGAATATGATGTGCCACGGTGTATATAGCGGACTGGATTTCTCTCATATTATGGAGATCCGCGATGCTTATGAGAATTTCACCGGTATGAAGGTACATGAGAGAGTTCCTTATGCGGGAGATCTGGTATTTACCGCATTCTCCGGATCCCATCAGGATGCCATCAGCAAAGGTATGGCATGGCAGAAGGAAGGCAGGACCGGCAAGCGCTGGGATATTCCTTACCTGCCTATCGATCCTGCAGATGTGGGAAGAGAGTACGAATCCGATGTTATCCGTATCAACAGTGTATCCGGTAAGGGCGGCGTAGCATTCGTATTGAAACAGCAGTTTGGTTTCTCACTGCCTGCAGCCATGAAGGAAGAAGTCGGCTACCTGGTAAAGGGTATCTCCGACAGACGTCATCAGGAATTACTTCCCAAGGAGATCTACGCGATCTTCGAGGAAAATTATATTTATCCCCGCAGTATCTTCAATGTTCCGGAGTGTCACTTCAAGCAGGAGAACGGTATTCAGGCAGAAGTGACCATTGATCAGGGCGGAGCTTCCAGAACCATTACCACCATGGGTAACGGACGCTTGGATGCAGTAAGCAATGCTATTAAGACATACTTCGGTATTACCTATGAATTGTCTGTTTACGAAGAACATGCGATTTCCAGAGGTTCCAACTCTAAGGCAGCTACCTATGTAGGCATCGTCCATGACGGTAAGTTCTACTGGGGTGTCGGCGTGGATGAAGATATCATCAAGAGTTCCATTGCAGCATTGGTATCCGCTGTGAACAAGCTGGCAGCAGAGCAGCATATCACCTCCGGTAGAGAGGAGCGGATTGTGGAGATCATCAGTTTCATCCAGAAGAACTACGTGGATGTAACACTGGATATGCTGGTAGATACCTTCCATCTCTCCAAACCGTATTTGTCCAAATACATTAAGGAAAAGGCCGGCATGACCTTCCAGGAGGTTGTAAGGGAAGAACGCATGAAGAAGGCAAGAATGCTCTTGAAGGAAACCAACCAGACAGTAGAGACCATAGCAGCTAACGTTGGTTACGAGAATGTGGAGCATTTCAATCGCCTGTTCAAAAAGGCTTATGATATGACTCCGGTACAGTATCGGAAACAGAGTGCGGAATAACAGGAGTCTATTCAGCAAATTAAATTTAGGAATGGCTTTTTAAGTGTTGATTATCGGGTAAACAAAGTATAACATAATTTTATCATTGTATAAAAATATGCTGAATATTGACAATTTATGACAGTAAAGTTATACTAAAGTAGTATGTGGTCATAGAATAAGACCACAACTTATGGAGGGACAAGATAATGAATAACAGAGAGAAAGCAAAGGCAGTACAAAAGAAATTCAACCAGCGACTGGGAATTTATTACGGCGTGATGGCAGCAGGTGTCATTGTGGCAGCCATCGGACTGATGACACAGATCAACGTATTGACCCTGCTGGGAGTGGTAGCATTTTTTGCAGGATTAGTGATCCTCAGCTGGGTAGACGGGTATACCGAGTATGCAAAACGTGTTATGACAGCAAAAGCTCTGATGGGTGAAGAGATGCCCGAGGATGTGGTAAATGCCGGTATTGAACTGGTAAAGAAGCAAGGTGGAAGCCTGTCTGCACTTAAGAGCCAGACCAGAGAGTTCTCTCATATTTTATATCATCTGTGCCAGGGTATTTTCACCGGGGCAGCCATGCTGGAGAAGATCCCCGGACTGAAGTCTGTATCCGGTATTGCACAGAGTATGATCAAGAAAGCTTACAGAAGAATCAATCTGTTGTTAGAGGGTTATCTGTTTGCAAAATACGGCGAGATGACCAAGGAGACTTATTATGACGGCGTATCTCTGTTGTTACAGGATGGCAGGACTTTTCTGGTAAAATCCGTAAAAGATGCCGCTGTATCTGAATTGCTGGTAACCCTGAGTGTGATCGGTACTCTGGTATTTGTAGCTTTGGGCGGCATACTGAAAAATGTTGTGTTTGTTGTATTGGGCATTGCCTGTGTGGTTCTGTATGTGGTAGTAGCCATTGTATATGACAGCAACAAAGATTTCGATATGTTGGCAAGCTATATTGAGTATGCTTCCACACATGAAGTCAACGAAGAGTATCGTAACAGCCTGCTGGCAGCGACGGATGCCGCTACTCAGGTGAACATGGTAGCCGGTGCACTGAAGAACCCTGCCGTAAATGGTATTATGGGCGCGGCCGGAGCAGCAGAGAAGCTGTTTGGAAATAAAGATGAGAAATAAGAATTAGGCCATACCCATTCGCAGACACTGAAGTGCCTGCGGATGTACGGTTGTCGCCGTATAAATCCAAAAAGAAAGATACACCTTTGTGAGCAAGCTGCAAGAAGCTACGCCATGCGCATTCGCAGGCGCTAAAGCACCTGCTTCATGTACGGCTGTCGCCGTATAAATCCAAAAAGAAAGATACACCTCTGTGAGCAAGCTCCCACGGTGTATCTTTCTTTTTGTCTTTGCATGGCTTGTAGCTTTTAACATAATGACAGGGCTGAAAAACAAAAATAAGTAGAAATATTTGTTTTTTTCGATTATGATGAAAACATAGAGCAAGAGAATTCGTATCGCGGCATCGGCCGGAGCGACAAGAGTAAGAACATATAAATGGACGGGGCTTACACAGTAAGCAGATAGGAGTAGAAAATGGAAATGAAAGAGACGATTCTGAAGACTTTCGCAGAAGTATTTGGAGATGCAGAGGGTGCCAAGGCTTATTTTGCACCGGGACGTGTGAATCTGATCGGTGAACATACCGACTATAACGGCGGACATGTATTCCCCTGTGCACTGACCATTGGTACATACGGCGTGGCAAGAAAAAGAAACGACAATAAACTGCGTTTTTATTCCATGAATTTCGAACATCTGGGTGTGATCGAGTCTTCTCTGGATGATCTGGTACCCAGCAAGGAAGCGAATTGGACCAATTATCCCAAGGGAGTGATCTGGGCTTTCGGTGAGAAGGGCATGAAAGTGACTTCCGGTATGGATCTGCTGTTAAACGGCAATATTCCTAACGGTTCCGGACTTTCTTCTTCCGCTTCCGTAGAAGTGCTGACCGGCTACATTCTGAGGGATTTCTTCGGCTTTGATGTGACCAATCAGGATCTGGCGCTGATCGGACAGTTCTCTGAGAACAAATACAACAAGGTAAACTGCGGTATCATGGATCAGTTTGCCATTGCCATGGGTAAAAAAGAGAACGCAATTTTTCTGGATACTGCAACTTTGGAGTATGAGTATGCACCGATCCATCTGGAGAATGCGAAGATCGTGATCGCATGCAGTAATAAAAAGAGAGGCCTGGGAGATTCCAAGTACAATGAGCGCCGCAGTGAATGTGAGACTGCACTGGCAGAGCTTCAGCAGGTAGTGAAGATCAAGACGCTGGGCGACCTGGATGAGGAGACCTTTGAGAAGTTCAAGGCTATTATCAAGAGTGATGTCCGCAGAAAGCGTGCAAAGCATGCAGTATATGAGAATCAGAGAACGATCCGTGCGGTTGAAGCGCTGAAGAACAATGATGTGAAGCTGTTTGGTGAGCTGATGAATGCATCCCACGTATCCCTGCGGGATGATTATGAAGTAACCGGTATTGAGCTGGATACTCTGGTAGAGGAAGCATGGAAGGTAGATGGTGTCATTGGATCCCGTATGACCGGTGCCGGCTTTGGCGGATGTACCGTAAGCATTGTGAAGGATGAAGCTATTGATACCTTTATAGAGCAGGTAGGCAAAGCATACAAGGAAAAGATCGGCTATGCGGCTGATTTCTATGTAGTAGAGATCGGTGACGGCCCCCAGACCCTGTAAGAAAAGTAAGGTTCCTATGCAAACAGAAAGTGAGTGCCGCGGAAGCTGTCCGAATGGTCCGGCGGCAGAATGGAGAAGGAATGGATATTCAGGTATTAATTCGTAAATTAGTATCCTACGGAGTACAGACAGGACTGGTTCCGGAGGAAGATGTGATCTATACCACCAACCGTCTGTTGGAGCTGTTTGAACTGGATGAGCTGGAAGACCGTGACAATGTGACCATGCGCGAGGATGAACTGGAAGAGGTTCTGAAGGGCATGCTGGATTACGCTTATGAAAAAGGTATTCTCAAGGAGAACAGTGTGGTATACCGCGATCTGTTCGATACGAAGATCATGGGACTGTTGATGCCCAGACCCAGTGAAGTGATCCGTCATTTCCATGAGCTGTACGAACAGGTATCTCCTGAGGCAGCTACCGACTATTATTATAAATTAAGCAGAGATTCCGACTATATCCGTCGTTATCGTATCTGCAAGGATATGAAATGGGTGGCTCCCACCAAATATGGCGATCTGGATATTACCATCAACCTGTCCAAGCCCGAGAAGGATCCTAAAGCTATCGCCGCAGCAAAGCTGGCAAAGCAGTCCGGTTATCCGAAATGTCTGTTGTGCCGTGAAAATGAGGGTTATGCAGGCCGTGTGAACCATCCTGCCCGTCAGAACCACCGTATCATTCCGGTGACTATTAACGGCAGTCAGTGGGGATTTCAGTATTCTCCGTATGTATATTATAATGAGCACTGCATCGTATTTAACTCTCAGCATGTGCCTATGAAGATTGAGCATGCGACCTTCTGTAAGCTGTTTGATTTCGTAAAGCAGTTCCCTCATTATTTTGTAGGTTCCAATGCGGATCTGCCCATCGTAGGCGGCTCCATCTTAAGCCACGATCATTTCCAGGGCGGCCATTACGAGTTTGCCATGGCGAAAGCTCCGGTAGAGAGAACGTTCTCCGTAGCCGGTTTCGAGGATGTGGATGCCGGTATCGTGGCATGGCCCATGTCTGTCATCCGTCTCAGCGGTACGGATACTGACCGTATCATTGCACTGGCAGATGTAATCCTGAACAAGTGGAGAGAATATACGGATGAAGAGGCATTTATCTATGCCTACACCGATAACGAGCCTCATAACACCATCACTCCCATTGCAAGAAAGAGAGGAGACAAGTTCGAACTGGATCTGGTGCTGCGTAACAATATCACCACAGAGGAGCATCCGCTGGGAGTCTATCATCCCCATGCAAAGCTGCATCATATCAAAAAAGAGAATATCGGCCTGATCGAGGTTATGGGTCTGGCAGTACTGCCTGCCCGCCTGAAGGGCGAGATGGCGCATCTGAAGGAAGCAATCCTCGCCGGTAAAGACTTAAGAGCTGATGAGGAACTGGCAAAGCATGCAGACTGGGTAGACGAGTTCCGTCCGAAATACGATGCCATCACTGCTGAGAACATCGACGGTATCGTAGAGAAGGAGATCGGTCTGGTATTCATGCAGGTATTGGAAGATGCCGGTGTCTACAAGAGAACTGAGGAAGGCCAGAAGGCATTCGATCGTTTTGTTAAGAGCTTATAATCATATTTTTGTTGAATGTTTGTTGTACATTTGTTGCGAGGAAAAGGAATTGTGGTGACACAATTCTTCAGACTGTAGACAAAACGCTTTTGGTCAGCACTCCAGAAGCGTTTTTCTTGTT
>ERZ791731.36-NODE-36-length-84994-cov-5.0357_pt1 | contig 84994 bp, 48 predicted proteins | sample MGYA00509954_ERZ791731 | MGnify/ENA primary metagenome ERZ791731 (study PRJEB30046, sample SAMN00715134) | human gut metagenome | study: EMG produced TPA metagenomics assembly of the A metagenome-wide association study of gut microbiota in type 2...
CTGCATAAATGAACCCCGTCTGCGCACCGCCGCTACTTGCTTCTTCGCGTGCCATACCACCATATTCGTATCCGTAACCTGCCGGCAGGGACTGTGCAGCCACTTCTTCAATCACTTTCTGCACTTCTCCCGAAGAATAACCGTCCGCCGGATTCACATTAGCGGTGATAGTGCTGTACAGATTGAAACGATTAGCCGTTTCAGGCCCCAGCACTTGCTTCAGTGTCACGAACTGGCTTACCGGAGCCATCTCCGCACCGTTGCGCACGAACATATTGTCCAGTGCCTGCTCATCCAGACGGTATTCAGGCGAAGCCTGCATCATCACGCGATAGACCTTTCCGTATTGGTTATAGTTGGAAATATACGCGCCACCGCAATAACTGCCCACCGCATCGAGCACCGCAGCCGGTGAAATGCCTGCACGCTTACATTTGGCGGCATCCACTTCCACCGATATTTGCGGGAAGTTGATGGCATAAGAGGTATAGGCCATAGCCACCTCGGGACGCTCGTTCAAAGCGCCGAGATACCGCATCGCCGCATCATAGAACGTAGCCAAATCCCCGCCCGTCATATCCTGAAGGTTCAGTTCGAGGGAGTTGCCCATACCATAGCCCGGAATCATGGCGGGCTGGAAACTGAATACTTGCGCTTCCTTTATGGACTGGAACTGTGCATTGAGACGCGAAACCACGGCATCCGAACTATGTTCCTTGCCTTTCCGCTCGCTCCAGTCTTTCAGGCGGACAATAATCGTACCGTAAGATGTTCCCTGACCGGATATAAGTCCGTATCCCGCTACGCGGGCATAGTGCTCGATTTCGGGCGTATCTTTCAGGAAAACCTCGAGCTTGTCCATCACTTTCGTGGTTTCTTCGAGCGTGCTTCCCGGCGAGATGTTGACATTCACCATAATGACGCCTGTGTCTTCCTGTGGCACGAGTCCCGTCTTGGTGGTACTCATCAGGTAAACCAGCAGCGCAATGACAACAGCGAGTGAAGCCCACACCATCCAACGGTGGCGGATGAAAAACAACACACCTTTCTTATACTTGCCCAGCACGGCATTGAACGAAGCATTGTAGGCAGCACGTACCCGTCCGTTGATACTCTTAGTGCTCTTGGTTCCGTCCGACGGACGCATCATGATGGCGCACAAGGCAGGACACAGGGTCAAGGCCGAAATCATGGAAATACCTACCGCAGTAGCCATTGTGATACCGAACTGTGTATAGAACACGCCCGAAGTACCTCCCATGAACGTCACGGGAATAAATACCGCCATAAATACACAAGTACAGGAGACGATAGCCATCGTCACATCGCCCATCGCGTCTTTAGTGGCAAGATAAGGCGACTTGTATCCGGCGTCAAACTTGGATTGCACCGCCTCCACCACCACAATGGCGTCGTCCACCACCGTACCGATGGCGAGTACCAAAGCAAACAATGTCAGGATATTCAGGCTGAATCCCGCAGCCACCAAACAGGCGAACGTACCTACCAGTGACACGATAATGGAAATGGACGGGATAAGGGTACTCTTCAAGTCCTGCAGGAAGAAGTACACTACGAGGATTACCAGAATGATGGCAATAATCAACGTCTCCACCACATTATGTATGGAAGCGAAAAGGAAGTCGTTCGAACTCATCATCGTGACGAATTCCGTCCCTTCCGGCAGATTCTTCTCCATCCGCTCCAGTTGCGCGGTAATTTCTTTATTGACAGCCGTGGCGTTGGAACCGGCCGTCTGGAATATCATATAGAGGACAGCAGGCTGGTTGTCCATCTCACTGCGGAAACTATACGTCATGGTTCCCAGTTCCACGTCCGCCACGTCTTTCAGACGGAGTATGGAACCATCCTCACGCGAACGGACAACGGTATTCTGAAATTCTTCCACGCTTTTCAGGCGTCCGCGATATTTCATCGTAAACTGGAAAACGTTTTTCGAACTCTCACCCAATGAGCCGGTGGGAGCTTCAATGTTCTGTTCGCCCAATACGCCGGTTATGTCCGAAGGCACCAGTCCGTATTGCGCCATCCGTTCCGGTTTCAGCCAGATACGCATACTGTATGTATCACCCAGCTCCATTACGTCTCCCACTCCCTCGATACGTTTTATCTGGGGAATGACGTTGATGTCCAGATAATTGGCAAGAAACGTCTGGTCGTAACGGCCGTCTGTGCAGACCAAGGCGCCAATCTGCAGGAAACTGGTCTGCCGCTTCATCGTGCTTACACCGACTTTCGTCACTTCGGCGGGTAACAGTCCCTGCGCCTTGGCTACGCGGTTCTGTACGTTGACCGCTGCCATATCAGGGTCTGTGCCCTGCTTGAAGTAAACCTGTATAATGGCCAGACCGGCATTGGAAGCACTGGAAGTGATATACAACATGTCTTCCACACCATTGATACTTTCTTCCAACGGCATGATGACACTATTCATCACTGCCTCGGCATCAGCGCCCGTATAGCTGGTAGCTACATATACCGTCGGCGGCGCAATGTCGGGGTATTGCTCTACCGGCAGCGTGAAGAGTGAAATAAGCCCTATGGCCAAAATCAGCACGGAGATGGAGATAGCCATCACCGGACGCTTTATAAATATATTCCCTTTCATAACCAGTCTCCTTCTTATTTAACCTGTGTGCCCTCGCGCATCAGTCCGGCGCCTTCCGAAACAATTTCATCACCGGCTTTCAGACCGTCCAGTACTACATATTCGCGTCCGTCGTTGATTGCGGCTACGGTTATCAGGGTAGAGACAGCTTTGCCGTCCACTACCTTATATACGATGGTCTTGTCCTGCATCCGCACGGTGGCTGTTTGCGGAATGGCGATGCAGTCCTTGTACACGCTCGGCACTATGACCGTGCCCGACGCTCCGCTATGCAGCAGTCGCGACTCGTTGGGGAACACCACGCGCGCCGCTACAGTGCCTGTCTGGCGGTCGATGACACCGCTTATGGATTCGATGACGCCTTTCTTGTCATAGAGAGAGTTGTCGTTCAGGCGCAATTCCACTTCCGGCATGTTCTTCAATGCTTCGTCCATATCGCCATACTGGCGGGTAAGGGCAAGTAACTGGTTTTCGGTCATGGAGAAATAGACATACATGTCCGAATTGTCACTGACCGTCGTAAGGGGATAGGGCAAGCCGGCACTTACCAATGCTCCGGCACGGTAAGGCAATGCGCCCACCACTCCGTTAGCGGGACTTTTCACTTCGGTATAGGAGAGGTTGTTTCGGGCGCTGATTTCCTGTGCTTCGGCCTGCGAGAGCTGTGCCTTGGCGGTGAGATAGGTATTCTCGGCCGTCTTCAGGCTGAATTCCGAAACCACTTTCTGCGCATACAGTTCCTTATTGCTCTTGTAGGTCAGTTCGGCAGTACCCAGTGCGGCGCGTGCCGCTTCTACGTTGGCGGTGGCGGTTTTGAGCGCAGCCTTGTAAGGCACCTGGTCAATGACGAAAAGCAACTGTCCCCGACGCACTTTCTGCCCCTCGGTCACACAGAGCTTCTCAATCGTTCCCGACACCTGCGGATAAATATCAATATCCTGCCGTCCGCGTATGGTCGCCGAATAGGAAGAAGAAAATTCCTTGTCCGCCGCCTTTAGCTGCGCTACCGCATAAGAAGAAGATTTTACTCCCGCATCCGGTGCCTGCCTGCAGGATGCCATCCATACCGTACAACCGACAATCCCTATCAGCCGTATCCATTTTTTGCTAACTGTAATCATACTTTCTCTTTTGTATTTTGTTAGAACATGGGACAAATGTAGAAGAAAAGAACAAGCCGGCAGTGACCGATTCCCCTCCATAAATGTCCTATTCCCGCCATTCAGGTTTATTATAGCCAACTATTTGGCAATAAAAGACATATCGGACAATCATGAAGAGATTCGGGACATTCCGTTTTCCTCATTATTCACCAACTTTGCAGAAAGTAAAAAAGGAGAGAATATGGAAAAAGAGAACATCAAGACCGTAGACATAAAAGACTTTAAGAACAGCCAGCATGTGCTTGACTATATAGATGACGACTTTGCGATAGTCAACAGTCTGGAAGGGATTCCTTATAGTGATGAAACCGTCAGGTTGGAATGTTTCCTCATTGCTGTCTGTATGGAAGGGTGTATCCAACTGGACATCAACTACCGGACTCACCAGTTGCAGGCAGGCGACTTGCTGCTCGGACTACCTAACGCTGTTATCGGTCATGTAATGCTAAGTCCCAAGTATAAGGTAAGGCTTGCCGGATTCTCCACCCGTTTTCTCCAGCGCATTATCAAAATGGAAAAGGAAACGTGGAATACCGCCATCCATATCCACAACAATCCGGTGAAATCCATAGGCGAGAGTGAGGACAAATCTGTTTTCGGGCTCTATCGGGATTTGATTGTAGCCAAGATAAATGATAAATGCCATTGTTACCACAGAGAAGTGATGCAATATCTCTTTTCTGCCCTTTTCTGTGAAATGCTGGGACAGCTTCATAAGGAAATAGAGTGTTCCGCCCAAACGGAGAACCCCGACGAAAGTGTCAAACAGGTGAACTATATCCTGCGGAAATTCATGGAATTATTATCGAAGGACAAAGGCATACACCGCTCGGTGAGTTACTTTGCCGGCGAACTTTGCTATACTCCGAAATATTTCTCGAAAGTCATCAAGCAGGCGTGCGGCAGGACTCCCCTTGACTTGATTAACCAAACCGTGATAGAGCAAATCAAATACCGGCTGAAACGCTCGGACAAGTCCATCAAGGAGCTTGCGGAAGAATTCAACTTCCCCAACCAGTCCTTTTTCGGGAAATACGTAAAGGCGCATTTGGGGACATCGCCGGCCAATTACCGGAGCAGGAAAGAGGAATGACAAGGAGAGCCGGAAAGAGCATGTCCCTATGCTGGAAAGGTGTTTTTGGTGATTTTTAAAAGCCTGTTGGTTAAAATCGAAAGCGGGCCGTTCGCTGAAATCCTAAAAAAACAATACCTTTGCGCATCACATTCCTTATAAATAATACATCTTATGTCTTTAATGGTTGTTGTCGAAAACAATTCGCTAATATTGCGAATTATGCAAATTGTTTCGTATCTTTGTGTCATCAAAGAGTAGCTATATGAATGTAGAGTTTGAAAAGGAATTTGCGAAGAAATTCGGTTTGTCTTATTCAGCCTTAAATGAGGCATTAAATGCAAAACGTCCGATAACAACAGAATTTGCCTTGCTTTTAGAGGCAGCTTTGGGTATCAATGCTGATTTGCTTGTAAGAATGCAAACGGATTACAATATACAAGTAGCACGAAAGAATAACTCCTTGCGTGAAAAGCTAAACAATATAAAGAAAATAGCTGCTATGTTTTGAAAAACAGTCCTTGGTGTGATATTATAAAAACAAGAATAAGGTTTCTAACGGAGCATTTAAAACATGGGTAGGGCAATGGTTGTCCTACCCTATTTGTTATAACGGGTTTGTTCCTAATAGAAGAGTAAAAGAATCTATGCGCAAACAGGGAGTGTGGTTGTGCATGAAAAAAAACTTTTGATGGTTAGGAAAGATTAACGGTCAACTAAATACAAATCCAATTGGTGTCACAATTTGTATTGGGTTGGACTAAGTTATCCGAAAAGTGTAATGAAATTATGATTGATATAAATAAAAAGGAGCTAAGCTGATAGATTAACTCCTTGATGCTCAGTAGTCGGGATGACAAGATTCGAACTTGCGGCCACACGCCCGATTGGTAAACAATGAGGGGGATGTCTATATCGGCGGTGTAAAGGGTATGTTGCGCATTGACGGCCAACTTCTGCTGAATACATCGGAAATGCCGGAACTGCAACTGTTGGATATTATCATCAACGACGAGTCTGCACCAAATGAATTATACAGTCATCCGGCGGCAATCTCCGTCCCATAGGACAGCAAGAAAGCTATGGGTGATAAATAATGGACCGATAACTACTTATCCGATAAAATTTCCCCGCTATATGAAAGGCTTCTGTTTTGAGGAGTACATACGAGCCTTTCATATAACGGGAAATTCTATTGATAATCCCTGCAGGACAGGATTAACGGTTCTCCGTATCCTTCATGCAACGTACAGAAAAGGCACTAGCCCGTCCCGTGGAATAAGTCCATGTCCCACTAACAGCCTTATAGTACAAGCAAGTACCCCCATGATCCTTATCGTTTGCATAGCTGGAAGCCGGTGAATTAGACCAATAACAGGCAGCAGTACCATTCGCATTCGTTTTAAGTCCGGTATTATCACCGCTGTTACCCCCGTTAGACCCCCATTTACAGCCGGCCAAAGGCCAGTAATCATAATCCGTACCATTGTAACAGTATCTTAGTACTGCGATAGCTTCTAATTTTACAAACTCTGCCTTCTTTTCTATTTCTTCCAATACCCGTGGAGATACGACACGATATCCTTTCGGGCATGGGTCATAAATTGACTTATGTCCGTCAGACGGGTTAAGATATGTACTGCCTTCATTCGGATTTCCCCAAAAATCGTCTTTGCGATCGGTACGCGCTCCTGTCCATGCTCCCAAATACCAGTCGGAGTGGGTATCCTTTACATCCTGATAATATAATAACGCACGGGGATTTTCTATGGAGAAACGTACATTCGTTGCTGCTGTCGCCATAGTTGTACCGGCAGCTGCCGACCAGCCAACAAGAGTAGGACGTCCCCATTGGAAATAAGCACCGTTTGCTTTCCAGTTGTCCCCTTCTCCGGTCATATAAGTCCCCAAATTACGATCCTGTACAATATAGCCCGTGTTACCATAAGCATGCTCTGCCGGAGCAGGCGTCATCCATACAATAAAACTCCACAATACAGTCTTCCCGTCATCACCATAAATAGCCACCTGCCCGCAACCACCAGGAAGTGCCGTAGTTGTCTGGACACCCGTTACGGTAATTGTATAATCACTATTAACCGGAGTAAGGTCAGTAGTCGCACCATTTACCCGAACCATTTTATTTGTATTACCTAAGTCGCAATTTAAAATTGTCATCGCATATTTCGGTTCTTCCACTTCCATGAATTTACCGCGCGCCTTTACACTGATCGTATTGTCCACCCCGCCGGTAGAAATCGGTGTCATTATGCAGTTGGACTCACCATATGCCCATCCGCCTGCCAACAGACGCGTTTCCACAGGCTCATACCATTCGCAGGAATTATCCGAGAGTTTCAGATTATTGATAGCAATCGTATTGACCGCATTCGCTTTCAACTCCTTGCCCTCTTTACGAATAGGAATCGTAACAGTCTGTCGGTCGTTCTCCAAAGTAACGACGATATATACCGGCTTATCGGTCAAGTCGGCAGGATACGTAGTCAGATAAACGTCCTGTGTGGAAGCCAACAATTCGGGAGTTGCCAGAGAAACAGTGGCATACGGTTCCGCTTCTGCGCCGAATGTCAGTTCATCCGTATCCAGATCGGCAGTGAATGTACCGGAGAGAGGGGTTCTCGTATCCTTATCATACAGAGAAACACTTTTCAACTTATAGGTGGAAAATTCCTGGGAAGCGATGCTGAATTTCACATACGCCATCGCATGCTTCAAGGTAAACTTGGCCAGCATTTCCGGACTGCTGACCGTTGCCTTGGCGTAGGCAAAGCCATACTTTCCGATATGATGGCTATCTCCCGGACGACTCTGTTCCTGTTCGACAGACAGGGAAGCGGTAATCTTGTTACCGGTTTCAGCCAATGCCGTATTTGCACGGTAAGGATAGTAGATAAGAAGTTCCGTAGCACCCGTTTCCGCCATCTTCACGTCGTCCGAGGTAAAAGTACCGGAGTTTTGCCCGATGGATTCATCGCTCAATAACGACTGCACATTGTTGATGTCCGTCCCTGCCGTACGTGAGAAGACACCCAAAGCATCACCCTCACTCCAAATTACCGGATATACATCACCCGCCTTATCGCCGATAGAAACACGCGTCTGCGGAGACGAGAGCCCTACCAAAGTCAGACATGAACCTGAATTGGCCGGTTCCCTGCCATTGTCGGACGAAACAATCTCGTCCTGCGTGCAACTTGTCATTATCAGAGCCATTGCACCTATTACAAATAATATATTTTTCATACCATTCATTCTTTAGAGTTACATCCTTCCTTTACCACTCATTCTCGTCCAAATCACCCGCGGAACCGCCATCGCTCCATGCACCTTCCGTTCCTGACGCCTTCCAGGTCTGAAAAGCGGAACACACGGCACGTCCTTCGTCATTGTAGGCGATGATGGCAGTGATATAGTTGACTCCCGGTTTTAGCCCTTCGGATATCTTACGGGTGTAGGGCAGAGATACAGGCACTCCGTTCTCTTCTACGAATTTCACCAGCTTCACTTCAATGTTATAGTCAAAGCCAATGTCGGCTACCGGATAAAACTCAAGCACTTTCGCTCCGAAAGTCGTTCCCGTCTTTTGTTCGGAAGCAATCAGGGCCGTATTGTCCACAATCTCCGAAACAGTCAGGGTCATGGTAGGAATGACACGCGGTGCCGGGTCATCCTTGTCCGAACAGGCGGCAATTGCCAGCAGTAATACGGTGACAAATGCCATTCTTATATATAAGTTCTTCATAATCATATGTATTAGTTTTATTTTTGTAGATTCTTATACCGCAGTAATGCTTCTAAAAAGTAATAATCGGCATAGGTCAGGGGGACATCCACCTCGCTCTTATCAGGCAGTGCGCCGACACTGTGTTTCAGGATGAAATTCCCGTTGGTATCCGGCTCTGCCAGATATTCTTTTGAAGCAAGCGTGCGGAGCTGCTTTTCCGCTATTGCCAGATAGGACTCTTTCGCTTCCGTTCCGGGGATATAACGGCTTAGTTCGATAAAGGCGGAAGCCATGATAGCCGCGGCGGAAGCATCACGGTAAGTCTGCCCGTCTACCGGAGCATCAAAATCCCAGTAAGGAATACCGTCGGCAGGCAGACGGCGAATCAGCAAATCGGCAATATGCCCGGCTTGCAACAAGTAATTCTGATAACCGGTCAGGCGGAACATCATCGTATAGCTATACAAAGCCCAGGCTTGTCCGCGACTCCAGGAAGAATCGTCCGAGAATCCCTGCACGGTCTGGTTACCGCGCACCTGTCCGGTTTCGGGGTCATAGTCTACCAGATGATACGTGGAATAATCATCCCGGAAATGATGCTGGATAGTCGTATTGGCATGTGTACAGGCAATATTCTGCAATACGTCGTCGGCATAGGCTTTCGACATGGAGAGCAATAGCTCCAGGTTCATCATATTGTCGATAATCACCGGAAACTTCCAGTCACAACCCTTGCGCACGAAGTCCCAGCTACGAATCACTCCGGCAGTAGGGTTGAAGCGGGTAGAAAGGGATTTGGCTCCCTGATAGAGCACCTGTTTATAAGCCTCGTTGCCCGTCAGCCGGAAGCCATTCCCGTAACTGCAATTCAACTGGAAGCCGACATCATGGTCCCTGGTCACATATTGTATGGAGTCCAGTTTCAGCGTATTCTTTTCGGCAAGTGCTTTCACTTGCTCATTGCCCGTATATTCATAGATATACCACAGGGAACCGGGATAGAACCCGCTGCACCACCAATAGATATTCGAAGGTACGAACTCGCCGGCGGCGGAGAGGGTGCGGGGAAGCGTCTTTTCGGTCAGACGGGTATCCATCTGTATGTACTGCTGCTCCGCAACGGAAAACACACGGTCAATCAATGCTTCCATCGGCTCCTGTCTGGAACAGGAAGCCAATGTTAAAAGTCCAAGTATAAATACCAATAAGATTCTCATACGTTCAATCAATTTTGTTTGGGGGTGAGGGTAGTGGTAAACGAAGCGGTCTGATTGGCTGTGACAGTTGCTTCAAAACCAACCATGTAAGTGCCCGGATTGGCTTGGTCGTAGGAGTTCTCACTCGTGGTGCTCCAGGTTTTGTAGCTAGGTTTCACGCTTCCGCTTGCGGTGAGGTACATCACTTTGCTTCCGTTAGTCAGCACAATCCGGTTTGATTCTACCGTAGGAACGGCGGGAGTCACCATACACCGTCGCACTTTCGCCGGTTTATCCGTCCGTGCCTTTATTTCATCTATCACTACCAGATTCTGGTCGTTTACGATTTTCACGGTGCGGGTGGCGGATGCAGCCTGGTCGGATACGACGTCCGTCAGATTGAAGATAGCTCCGAGCTCCGTTGCCGTATTAATCGTAGAGGTCAAAGTAGCCGCGCCGCCTACCCGATGGCGGGCATCATTGATGGAGATGGTACTATGATTCAGGTTGTTCAACCGGAAAACGTCCCAGCGCATCGAGTTCTGCCCCATATCCCAAAGGTTACCGCCCAAGCCTGCCAGTACCGATTCAAGAGTGGTATAACTCTGCAAGCCGAAGTCCATCGACCAACGCACTCCATACGCATCGTATACGAACGAGCCTGCATCCATATGCCCGTGGCTCGAACCGGCCATACCGCCTTTGATGCCGAGATACTTATCCGTATCGGTGTACGTCCAGTCCGTATGCACCATCACAACGGGAGTTTCCCCTTTTCCGCTCCACAGCTTATTGGAAGGGGCGGAAACCGCGTCCAGGTTCAGATTGTTGGCGAAAGCCATAATCATCGGCAGCAAGCGGTTTTCGGCACAGGAAGCATATTCACCGTTCTTCAGCATCTTCAGTTCATTGTACAGCAATGACGGATTATTGTATTTATCGGCAAACCACCACGAAGCCAGTGCCGCCGTAGAAGAAGGGGCACAGTCCGAATAATTGAAGAATTTGCTGTTAAGTCCTGTCATATACAACATATATTCCGCTGTCTTTGAGAATCCCGGAGTAGAGGAAAGTCCGTTGTCCGTGCCAAGCGTACTGTCAAGGGCAGCGAGCATCAATACCTGATAAAGCGTTCCGTAGCACCAGTAGCCACTGCCTTCGGGATAGTTTCCGTCGGGGGAATACATCACTTCCAAGGCAGGTTTGTTGGATTCCAAAGCCTTTTCAATCATATCCTTCGCTTCCGAAGGGTTGTTCTCGTAAGAAGCCAGTGCCGCGCAGACCAGTCCGCCGTTGCAAACCTGGTTCCAGTTGTTGGTCGCTTCGTAGAAGTTCAGGTTCCAGTTCTTCTCCTGCGCCTGCCGGAAAGCAAATTTCAGCAGGGCGTCCGCCGCTTTGGTGCGGGTGGCTGCGCTGAGTTCGTTATAAAGCCAGTCATAGCCGAAGGCGACAGCCGTTGCCATTTCACCTACATCGAGAAAGTGGCGTTTGGAGTTCCAGTCGGGGAAGTTGCAGACGGCGTTTATATCCTTTTCCGCTTTCGCCAGATACTTGGCATCGCCCGTCATGCGGTAAGCGTAGGCACAGGTGAAGATACGCAGCAGGGCATCACGGGATACGTCGAGGATACGCTTATTACTGGCGTCCAGCTTATATACAAGGTCTGCCGCGTTCATCCCCTTGCTATTGCATACGCCCATGATGGTGTTGTGAAGCAAAGTCAGGTTAGCGCTCGTATTGGCATTTACTTTCGCCTTCAGCGCGGTGAAAGCCTCATCGTTCATCAACAGGCGGGGATGATTGTCCGCAGTCAGTCCGGAGAAATCCAGTCCGCCTTCGGGCTCCGTGGGGTTCGGTTTTTCATGGGTGGAACCCGGACGGAATCTGTTCTCGTCTTCGTCGGAACAACCGGCGGTCATTCCTACAAAGAAAGCTATGATGATTGTTTTAAAAAGAATCGTTTTCATGGTTCAATGAATTTATTTGTATTACTTCAAAGGAATAAGCCGTACTTTCAGTTGCGAGGTACGGTTGGCGGGAATCACGGTTTCAAAGCCCACGCGAAGCGTTCCCGGATTGCGGAAATCATACTCGTGCGGGGGGACGTTCGACCAGATCTTCATCTCCGCTTCCGTGTCCGTTTCCGCTATCAGCAGCATCCGCTGACCGTCTTTTGTCAGCTCAATCCGGTTTTTGCCTACAATCCTGGCATCGGCGGGAGTTACCATAATCCAGGACACGGCAGCTTCCTTGTCGCCCGTCTCCAAGCGGTCTGTCACTTCCAGGTTATCTTTCTTATCCAGCATCACCGTGCGAACGGCCTTATTCACGCTGTTGGCAAATACGCCCGACAGGTCTACTTCCGCCCCTTTCCGCTTCTTCGACTCGAAAGTACGGGTAATCGGAGCATTGCTCTCTACAAGATGCCGTTCGCCGTTTATCGTCAGCGTGTTGTGCGCGATATTGCTCAATCGGAACACTTCCCACCGTTGCCCGTTCTGCGACATGTTCCACAAGTCCACTCCCTTGCTTTCGAGCGTGATATAGCTCTGCATGCCCAAGTCCATCGCCCAGCGCACGCCGTCTCTCTCGAAGATAAACGAGCCGGCATCCATGTGTGCGTGCGAAGTGGATGGCGAACCGCCTTTCACACCCAGATAGGTATCTTCCGTCCTATCCCATCCGCCACGATAGATAAATACAGGCGTATCACCGCGGCTGAACCAGAAGTTCTTTTTGGGACGGCTGATATTCTTCAAATCGAGCTGCGAACAGAAAACCATCAGGCTGGGCAACAGCCTGTCTTCGGCAAACTGCATTTCCGGTCGGTCGAGATACTGACGTTCCAGCCACAGCAGAGAGAGATCTTTCTCCTTCCCCGCAAACCAGAACATCATCATATTACATTCCGCCTCTACCGGAGAATCGGAGAAGCAGAAGCAATCTCCACCGGGAGCCGTCATGTACTGCATGAAGCGGGCGGACTCCATAAAGCCGGGGGCTTGGGAGAGCCCATTGTCTGTGCCGAAAGCACTTTCGAGCGCAGCAATGAGCATTACCTGAAAACTTGTCCCGTACCCCCAATATCCGAACCCTTCGGGATAACCACCGTCGGGGCCATAACCTACCATCGCTTTCGGATTTGTCTCCATGCATTTCTCTATGATGCCTTTCGATACCTCCGGAATCTCTTCAAAAAGAGCCAGCGCGCCATACGCCAATCCACTATTACATACGGAATTCCAGTTATTCTTGGCTGTATAGAACCAGGCATGACGGGTGTTCTTTGCCGCGTCGAACCCTTTCGCGATGATTGCTTCGCGCACCACCCGGCGGGTGTCGGGCTGCAAAGAGTCATAAAGCCAGTCATAACCGATAGCCAATGCCATTACCATCTCACCCACATCCAGGAAATGAGTAGGGTTCCAGTCGGTGAAATGACTAACGGCCAGCATCTCCTGTTCCGCACGGAGAGCGTATTTCTGATCTCCCGTCATACGGTAAGCGTAAGACAGGTAGTAGATACGCTTCAATGCGATGCGCGAAATCGCCAGCAGGCGTTTACCCTCTTTGATACGTTCCACAGGCTGTTCCGTAAGTGTCCGGTCGCAAAGTTCCATGATCCGCTGGTGAACAGTGGCCAACGGGGGATACTCCGCAATGGCTTTCCTGATGGCTTCTTCTCCTCCCTCCGGCAGTAACAACCGGGGATGAGGCGCTATCTTGCCATAATCAAACTGTTGCGCAACTACACCCGTGCAACCGGATACAAAAATGAGTAATAGTAAAAGTATTTTCTTCATCCTTATTCAAATCTTTATGATTAATACGCCCAACCGCTTCGTTTAGTCAGGTTCGGGTTCTTTTGCGTTTCAACGATAGGAGCAGTCCACGGCCACATATAATCGGCATAATACCAGTTATACTCTACCATATCGCCCCACCAGGACTTGCCGCCATTCACGTCTTTTCCCTGGAATTTGGTTGCTTTGTACGTTCCCCAACGTACTTCGTCGAAGAAGTTGACACCTTCCAGGCAAAGTTCCACGCGGCGTTCGTAGCGCACTCTTTCAATCATATCTTCCTTTCCGTTCACTGCACACGCACCGCTACCGCCTTCTGTCAGTGCAGGCATATGGGCGCGGGTACGTACCTTGTTCACCAGGCGGATGGCTTCTCCGATTTCATCGGTCTGCGCCAACGCTTCCGCATACTGCAACAGTACGTCCGTATAGCGAATCAACGGCCAGTCCGTATGGCAACGGCTACGGCTGATAAGACGTCCTTTCTCGAACTCGTTGTACTTGCGATAGCAATAGAAAGCCGAAGTACGCTTGTCCAGCCAGAAGTCTCCGCCATTCGTTCCCTGTTCTTTCAGCGGCCAGCGGGCTTGCTTGCCTATCTGATTGGCGTCTCCGGCATAATTAGGCTTGTAGCAGTCTACCGGGACGTAAGGGGTGACTACCGTCTGTTGCAAGCGCGGGTCGCGGTTGTCATATGCCTTTTTGATGCGGGCTTCATTGCCGCTGTTCAGGTAATATTTCTGATACACATCTTCGCCTACCCGCTTGACAAGCGCGGTCTTTTGGGAAGACATGGATTCCAGTCCGTCACGGCAGAAGAAAATCTCACGCTGTTGCGGAGTCAGCAAGTCCCAGTCTTCCAGTCCGTCCACTTCCGTCCATTTGAAGTCCGAGCCGTCAGCATTCTTATAATAGTCCACAAAGTCGGCGGAAGGTTTTATCTCCGTCCAGCCGTCATACGTATCGCGTGCGCCTGTCATTTGCTGCATATTGTCACAATAGCCCGTCTCTTCGCTGAACTGGAGCGGGAAAATCATTTCCTTATCCTTTTCGTTCTCATATTTGAAGAAGTCGGCATATTCGCCCGTCCACAGTCCGTAACCACAAGTTTCCACCGCTTTGAAGTCGCCGCATGCTTCCTTGTATTGTTTCTTCCACATATATACCATGCCGCGCAGCGCATAAGCAGCGCCCTTTGAAGGACGGCCGTAGTTCTCGCTCAGGGTGTTTTCCAGGAAGTCAGGGGTGTTGATGCAATAGGTCAGGTCGTCCAGGATTACTTGCCATACATCATCGGCTGACGACTGCCCGAGGGTACAGTCCTCATTATTGATAGGTTCGAGGTAGATGGGGACACCCTGATAGAGCATATTCAGGCGGTTGTATGCCCAGGCACGCAGGAAACGGGCTTCGCACTGGTAACGCGCCAGTTTGGATGCGGACATACCTGCCTTATGAAGATTGGCAATCGCGTCGTTGCACGCATGGATGATGGTATAGCAGAATTTCCACTCATACCACACCTGGAAGTCATTGGCGGGTTTGGTAGCCAACGAAAGCAATTCCACCGGATAGTTGTTTGAATAATAATCGGTGGCAAAGCCCATCGCTTCGATGCCTTGTCGGTTCAGTCCGTCGGCACGGCGAAGCTGGGTGGAAGAAAGCTGGGTGGCGTAGAACGGATAGTAAAGTCCTGCCATCCCTTTGTCGGCAAGTTCCTCCGTCGTCCACATGTTCTCACTCGCTATCTGGTCTTCGGGAGCCACATCGAGAATATCCATGCAGGAAGTGGCGGCCAAAGCCATCGTTAAAATCATTAATATCTTTTTCATATCAGATTCTGTTTTTTAATTCTACATCGTTAAAAGGTAATCTGCCCGCCAAAAGAAATCTGACGCATCAATGGATAGCCGATGGTCGTTCCTATCTCTGGGTCGAGTCCCGGATAGCTCGTTATCGTCAGGATATTGTCCATTGACACAAAGGCGCGGAGCTTGTTGACAAAGAACTTGTTGGAGATTCGTTGCGGCAATGTATAGCCGATTTGGATGTTCTTCAGTTTGAAGTAATCGCCGCGGTATTCGTTCCAGTCACTTTGGATTCGGTTGTTATAAGTCGTTCCGTAGGTGAGGCGGGGATATTTGCCTGCCTGGTTGGTACGGGAATCTTCCGGGTTGGAAGGGTCGAAGAAATAATGGTTGTCGGCGATATGCTCAATAATGCCGTATCCGTGGCTGACGAGTGTCGAGTTATAGTAATCCGTGTTCCAGTTGAGGTAATGCCCGAAAGCGCCTGCCCACAACATGGAGAAGTCGAAATTCTTGTAAGAGAAGGCACAGTTGAAGCCTAGGTTGTACTTCGGCACACTGGTATGGCCGGAGAAGTCCCGGTCGTTCGTATCGCCGTAGTTCATGTCGTCGTTGCTGTCGGCATAGAGGATGTCGCCATACCAAAGCTGGTCTTTGGCGATGGTTTTCATTCCACCGAACGAGTAGCCGGAGTCAATCATCGCCTGTACCCATACCATATCTTCTTTGGTACGTATCATTCCGTCCTTCGGGCCTGCATGGATGTCTACCGCACCGCCGGTGTATCCTTCGCCGGAACCTCTGTACACTTTATACATATACGTTTCACCCAGTTGGCGGCCTTCGGAGATGTATCCGCTGAAACCGGACTCTGCCACATCGCTGAAGTTGTTGACGTAGCTCACTTTGTTGCCTTCGGCGTCATACGTCCAGTATTTCTGAAGTTTTCCTTTGAATTTCATCACCTTGTTGGCGTTGAAGGAGAAGTTCACTCCTATTCTGTATTCAAAGTCCTTTCCGATACGGTCGTTCCAGTTGAGGGTAAATTCCATACCACGGTTGCGCACTTCGCCCAGGTTTTCGGGGGCGGACTCTACGACACCCATCGACAGATAGAGTTCGGGGTGATAGAGAATGTCCGAGGTATATTTATTGTAGTAGTCAATCTCACCCGTCAGGCGATTGTTGAAGAAGCCGAAGTCAAGACCGATATCGGTGGTGGTGGTACTTTCCCAATGCAGTTTGTCGTTGCTCAGTTTCTTGCGTACAAGTCCTTTCGTTCCTTCACCGTCGGTTACTACATTGCCTGTGGCATAATTGGCCTGCCAGTCGTAGTTGCCCGTAGAGTTGTTGCCCGTCTTTCCCCATGAGACACGCAGTTTCAGGCTGGACAGGTAGTCTCTCGCAGGCTGCATAAAGGATTCTTCCGAAATACGCCATCCGCCGGAGAAAGAGGGGAAGTATCCCCAACGCTGGTTCACGCCGAAACGGGAAGAGGCATCGGCACGAAGGTTGGCTTCGAACAGATAACGTCCCTTATATCCGTAGTTGACACGTCCGAAGTAGGAGATAAGCCCCCATTTGGCGGGTGACGAACTGGAAGAGCTTACCAGTGTTTCGTAAGTACTGAGTTCGTTCAGTGTCCAGTCCGTCGCTCCTTTGCGGGAGACGGCGAAGCTCTTGCTATAATACTCCTGCGCAGAATAGCCGAGCAGGGCGCCCAGGTCATGGTCTTTCTTAATGGTAGTGTTATAGCGCACCAGTATTTCCGCGCTCTGACGCCAGGTTCGTGCGCTTGTATTGGTAATGGAAGCGTTCTCCAGGGCACTCTCGCTGACGCGCTGGTCGGTCACGTAGTCCCAGTATCCGTTCTGGCGGCTATAAGAAGACCGGTCGGTGAAGGTCGGCGAATAGTTGAATGTACCTTCGATGTTGAGCCCTTTGTAGGGGGAGATAATTCCGTAGACCGAGGCATTGAGACGCCACACGGTGTTGAAACCGGTAGCTCCCGCCATCTGACCGAAGATATTGTTGGCATTGGAAGATTCTTCACTTGCCAGCGCGGCACGTCCCCAGTAATTCGGTTCGCCCGGATATACGCCCGGGGTGGTCTGATACAGATATTTGAAGCCGTTGCTGATATTCGCCATGCCGTAATCCTGCTTCTGCCCGTAAAGGCGTGTGCCGACGGTGAGCCATTTCACAATCTTGGCTTCCAGGTTGGTGCGGAAGTTAATCTTCTGCGTACTTGAGTCGAGGTTCCACCGGTTCATCACTCCCTGGTTGTCGAGGTAGCCCAGGGAAAGCATATACTTCACTTTCTCCGAGCTGCCGGATACGGACAGGTTGTGCTCCTGCGAGAATCCCGTGTCGAACACTTCGTCGAACCAATCGGTGTTCGGGTAGGCCACGTAATTGGGGACGCCGTATTCATTCAGCCCGTAAGGGTCGGCGGAGGCGGAACGCCAGCGGTCGATGCTCTCTTGCGAGAAGATGCCTTTGGTATCCACGTTTTCGGATGCTTCGTTGACCAGTTCCATGTAGCGGGCATAGTCGCTGACAAAGGAGAGTTTGTTGTAAGGCATCTGCACGACTCCCGAGTAAGAGTAGGAAATCTGCGGTTTGCCCTTTCCGCTTTTGGTGGTGATGAGGATCACTCCGTTGGCGGCACGCGTACCGTAGATAGCGGTCGAGGCAGCGTCTTTCAGTACGGAGATGCTTTCGATGTCATTGGGGTTCACGTTGTCCATGCTCCATTCGATGCCGTCCACGAGTACAAGCGGGGAGTTCGTATTGAAAGTACCGTTACCACGCACGCGGATGGTGGCACCGTCCGAACCGGGTTGTCCCGAACCTTGCGTCACGTTCATACCTGCCGCAAGTCCCGAAAGGGCGGAAGAGACGCTCATGATGGGGCGGCCTTCCGTCTGGTCGGCAAAGTTGATGGAGGTCACGGAACCGGTCAGGTTCACTTTCTTCTGTGTGCCGTAACCTATCACTACTACTTCATCCAGCACTTTCGTTTCCACTTTCATCTGTACATCGAGTTTGGTACGCCCGTTCAGCAGAAGGGTAGCCGTCTCATAACCAATGTAACTGAAAGAAATGGAAGGTCTGGCAGAAGTTGTTTTCAGGGTATAATGTCCGCTCAGGTCGGTCAGTACACCATTGGTCGTACCTGCTTCGACAACGGAAACACCCGGCAGGGTTTCCCCGTTCTCATCAGTCACTACTCCACTTACCGTTACGGAGGTCTGTGCCCACACCACATCCGTCAGTAAAAAGAGCGAAGCCAATAGGAATAAAAGGTAATGCTTCTTTTTCATTGTATTAGATTTAATGAAACAATTAGGTTGTTAAATACTCACAGTGCAAAGAAATGGGATATTTAACCAATCTAATAATACAGTTTAGGCGATTGATGCCACTAATTAATAAAATTCGGCGGAGAATAAAAAGGAAAAACAAGGTTTTAAGATTTCGACTAGCTTTTATCAGAAAATGACTAGGGATTCTTATCCAATATTTAAAAATAGGTTGTATTTTTGCCGGATACCTGTATGTATATCAATCATCTAATATCTAATTTTTATAATAGTTATGAAAAGACATTTCTTGATTCTTGCCATCTCTCTTTTATTCCTTCCGTTCGCACAAGGCAAAGTCAAACTTCCCGCAATGATGGGAGACCATATGGTGCTTCAGCAGAACAGCTCCGTCAAGTTATGGGGATGGGCGGACGGCAGGAAAGTGACTGTCACTACTTCGTGGAACAACCGGACTTATCAGGCATCTGTCGACAAGGACGGAGCGTGGCTGGTGAAAGTGGATACGCCCGCCGGTGGTTATACTCCTTATTCTATTACAATCAGTGACGGAACTCCGGTCACTCTCTCGGATATTCTGATAGGAGAGGTATGGATTTGCTCCGGTCAGTCGAATATGGAAATGCGCATGATGGGTAATTCGGCGCAGCCTATTGATAATTCGCTCGAAACTCTTCTGAATGCGGGCAACTACCGCGACCGTATCCGGTTTATCACCGTGCCGAGGACAAAGGCCATCGAACGCCGCACGGATTTCGAAGGAAAGAAATGGGAGATGTCAGCACCCGAAACGACGATTGATTGCAGTGCCGCAGCTTATTTCTTTGCCCGCCAACTGACGGAAAGCCTTCATCTCCCGGTGGGACTGGTTATCAGCAGTTGGGGCGGTTCGCGAATCGAAGCATGGATGGACGAGCAGACACTGGCTTCTATCGAAGGGGTGGATATGGAAGCTGCCAAAAGCTCCAAGCGGGATATACATCAGCGTTTGGGATGCCTGTACAACTCGATGCTGTGTCCTGTGAAGAATTTCACGGCACGCGGTTTCCTTTGGTATCAGGGGGAATCGAACCGGGGATACCACCAGTTCTACGCACCGATGATGACTGCCATGGTGCAACTGTGGAGAAACATGTGGGAAGCTCCCGATATGCCTTTCTACTATGTACAGATTGCTCCTTACCGATATGAGAACAGCCGGAATATAGATGGCGCCCTATTGCGTGAAGCGCAAATGGAAGCGCTGAAAACGATTCCTAATTCGGGCATTGTGCCTACTACGGATATCGGCGACGAGTTCTGTATCCATCCGCCGCAGAAGAATATCGTAGGACTCCGGTTGGCTACTCTTGCGCTGACCAAAACGTATGGTATCGGCAGACTGCCGTCCAACGGCCCGGTAATGAAGAAAGTAGACTACTCCGGCAGCAAGGCGATAGTGACATTCGATAATGCTCCCGCCGGATTGTTCCCTACTTTCTCCCAACTGGACGGATTCGAGATAGCGGGAGCCGACAAGAAGTTCTACCCGGCAAAAGCGAAAATCGTAGGACGTACCAACACGGTGGAAGTATGGAGCGAAGAGGTTGCCCAACCGGTAGCCGTCCGCTATGCATTCCGCAATTATGCAGGAAATATCACTTTGCGCAATACCTTCGGGCTGAGTGCTTTCCCATTCCGTACCGATACGTGGGATGAGGTGAAATAAATGCCTTCACGAAGGGGGTTAGTATATATCAACGAAAACCAAATCGAACCGGATAAATAAGAAAGGCAACTTATTATGAAACGATTCATTCTACCCATATGCATTTTGTTTGCATCGGTTTCCTCGCTCTCCGCCAATATTTACAAGAAATATGATGTCAGGTCGGGGTTATCGGGCAACTGTGTCCGGAGCATCCTTCAGGATAGCATCGGATATATGTGGTTTGCAACGCAGGACGGGCTGAATCGTTTCAACGGCATTGAATTTACCAACTACGGACATTCTTCGGAAAACGGTGGAAACAGCTATATGAACATAGTAACAATCTGCCGCCATCAGGACAACAAGCATATTTGGGTGGCAAGTACGGAGAAGCTGTATCTATTTGATTCACACGAAGAAAAGTTCGCCGTATTCGATAAACAGACGGAAGACGGAGCGTCAGTCAACAGTGTCTTTGGAATGGCATACGACAACGACGGGCAGTTATGGATCGGAACAACCAACGGACTGTTTGTCTACAACGAGAAGAAAGGTACGTTGAGGCAATATCTGCATTCTCTTTCCGATCCTCATTCATTGCCGGACAATCACGTGTGGGTGATTTACAACGACTCGTTCGGAACTATCTGGATAGGTACCCGGAATGGGCTGGCGAAATACAACCAACGTACGGACAACTTCACAGGATATATATCCGAGGGCACTTCTTTCGGACGTCCTGCCTGCAACGAGATTATCTCTTTGATGGAAAGTTCGCAGGGAGTATTATGGGCAGGTACATGGTATGGGGGGCTGGCACGTTTCAATAAAGAGACAGGGCAATTCCGCTATTACTTCGGAGAAGGGGACACACTTACCATTCCGCGCATCCGCACCTTGTTTCAACGGACGGCCAACTCTTTCTATCTCGGCTCCGACGACGGACTTTATACATTCAACACCACGACAGGAGAATGTCTGCCTACTGACGACGGACAAAGCAAGGAGAGTATCTATGCCTGTTATCAGGATAGGGAAGGGGGAATCTGGATCGGGACTTATTTCAGTGGAGTGAGTTACCTGTCTCCCAAGCATAAGGATATCGAGTGGTATTATCCCACTGGTACGGAAAATTCTCTTTCGGGAAATGTAATCAGCCAATTCTGCGAAGCTCCTGACGGTAACATCTGGATTGCTACCGAAGACGGGGGACTGAATCTCTTTGATCCCCGCACGAAGAAGTTTAAGAATCATCTGTTGAGAAGCAGTAACCCTACTATCGGTTATCACAATATCCATGCACTGCTCCACAATGAAGGAAAATTGTGGATTGGCAGTTTCTCACGGGGATTATATATCCTGGATACTCAAACGGGAAAAATGAAAAACTATCGCCATAACCGCGCAAACCCACATTCAATTCCTAACGATCATATCTACTCCATCTATCAAACGAAGGATGGCAGTATCTTTCTGGGTACGCTCTCCGGATTCTGCCGGTATGACCCGGAAAGTGACTCTTTCCGGACATTGGAACCTTTAAGCCATATCTTTATCTACGACATGGTTGAAGATCAACATGGGGACTTGTGGCTGGCAAGCAAAAGGGACGGTATCTGGCGTTACAACCGCCAAACCGGCAAATTGCATAACTATCGCAACGACCCGGAGAACCCTGATTCTCCTTGCAGCAACTGGGTAATCCGTGTGTATATCGATCATAAGCAACATCTATGGTTCTGTACCGAAGGCGGTGGCATCTGCCGTTATCACTATCAGGAAGACCGTTTTGAAAACTTCTCCACCAAAGAGAATCTGCCGAACAATATCATCTATGGCATACTGGACGATCAATCGGGTAACTACTGGCTTTCTTCCAACAGGGGACTGATCCGGTATGAGCCTCAAAACAAACGGGCACAGCTCTATACCATCGAAGATGGATTGCAAAGCAACCAGTTCAATTTCCGTTCTTCCCTGCAAGCCAGTGACGGGAAATTCTATTTCGGTGGAGTGAACGGGTTCAATAGTTTCTATCCGTTCAAATTATCTATTAATAAGGTAAGGCCTACGGCGTCTATCTCAGCGGTATATATGCACAGCCCCGACGACAAAGTAAGCCTTAGCAAGCGTATACCTGCTCTTAGCGGACAAGTAACGATTCCTTATCAGGTGGTATCGTTCGACATCGCATTCGAAAGCCTTAGTTATGTGGCTCCCAGCAAGAATTTATATGCCTACAAACTGGACGGTATTCACAAAGAATGGATATATACGGATAAACATAACGTATCTTTCCTCAACCTGCCCCCGGGTGAATATACTTTCCGTGTGAAAGCAAGTAACAACGATGAATATTGGAGCAATGACGACTGTTGCCTGCATATTGAAATACTTCCTCCACCCTGGAAGACCATTTATGCCAAGATTTTCTATTTACTAATAGCGTGTGGTCTCGCATATTTCCTGATACGGCTTTATTTGCGTAAACAGCAGGTTGTGAAAGCAAGAAAGATGAAAGAGATGGAACAAATCAAGAATCAGGAATTGTTCCAGTCGAAAATTACATTCTTCACCCAAGTGGCGCATGAAATCAAGACTCCGGTAAGTCTTATCAAGGCTCCGCTGGAAGCGATTTTGGAAACACATGAATGGAACAGTGAAGTGGAAAGCAACCTGTCTGTGATACAAAAGAATACCAATCGGCTGATGGAGCTTATCAAACAATTGCTCGACTTCCGCAAAGTGGACAAGGAAGGTTATACGCTTTCATTCAATGAAGTGGATATCAACCGGATGGCAGAGGACATCATCGACCGTTTCCGTGCCATCTCCCTGACCGGAATCTCCTTCAGTGTCTCTCTGCCGAAAGAACATCTGCAATATAATGTAGACCGGGAAGCGCTGACTAAAATTATCAGCAACCTGCTGACGAATGCCATGAAATATGCCCGCACCCGCATTATGGTGATTTTGGACGAACATCTGTCTGCTGAAGGGCGTACGCTTTCCCTGTGTGTACGTGACGACGGCCCGGGTATTCCACAAGAGGAGTGCAGCAAGGTTTTCGAACCGTTTTATCAGGTAGGAAACACAGGAAACAACGGTTCGGGAGTAGGAATCGGATTAAGTCTCGTCAAATTGTTGGTGGAGAAGCATAAAGGAAAGGTTTATATCAATCCCGGCTATACGGAAGGATGCGAGGTATGCGTGGAAATTCCGTATTTGGAGAAAAGCATCTCTGTCAGCCCTTCCATCACTTCCATGCCCGACAAAGTTCCCGCTCTGGAAGAAGAAAGCGAACCCGCCGGTTACTCTCTTCTGGTAGTGGAAGACACGACGGATATGCTGGAGTTTCTGGCTAAGAATCTGGGAAATACCTATACCATCCATACAGCCGCCAATGGAAAGGAAGCGTTGGAATGCCTGGAGACAACGACAGTAGATCTTATTATCAGCGACATCGTCATGCCTCACATGGACGGATTCGAACTGTTAAAGTCCATCCGTTCCGACAATATGCTTTGCCATATCCCGTTTATCCTGCTTTCGGCACTCGACAGCATAGATTCAAAAATTGCCGGTCTTGACTATGGCGCGGACGCTTATATAGAAAAGCCTTTCTCGCTAAGCCACATGAAAGCCACCATCAATAATCTGCTGGAAAACCGGCGCATGCTGTTCAACCACTTTACAACGGTACCGAATATGTCATACGACCAGACATTGATGAATAAAACAGATGTGAAATGGCTGGACACGATCAATGAAATCATTACCCGCAATTTCACCAATGAAGAATTTACCATCGACAAGATGGCGGAAGAGATGGCTATCAGCCGTTCCAACTTACAGCGCAAATTGAAAGGATTGACAGGAATGCCGCCCAATGATTATATCCGGTTGATTCGGCTCAAAACTGCGGGAGAACTTTTGCGGGAAGGGGAGTACCGGATTAACGAAGTCTGCTACATCGTAGGATTTAATAATCCTTCATACTTCGCACGCTGCTTCCAGAAGCAATTCGGGATATTGCCGAAAGACTATGTGAAGAAAGGATGAGAATTTTAATATAGGAAACCGAACAACCAAAGAGGAATCTTCTAGTTGTCTCTGCCATATAGACGAACATACATTTCAATGGTTCTTATATAATTATGTCATAATAATCCCTTTACAATCTTCCTTATGTGTAGTAGGGTGTGCCCATGACACACCCTACAGGCCGGTTACCGTTGCTTTGCATTATTTCTTAATAATGTGCATTCCGTCTTCCTGAATCTGATAGTATTTGTTTAACGTCCTACTGCTCTTGTTCGTCACCTTGATATTTGCTCTTAGTTTATTGTTATTGTGTTGCTCCCGGGAAATGTCAATACGTTCAATGTAACCGTCCGTACCATATCCGGATGCTTCCAGTGCTTCTTTAAAGCAAACAGGTGAATGGGTGATGTAGTGTTCAATGTCGGCATAAGTAAAGAGTATATCTTTGAATTGGTCATACTCTTTAATCACATTGTTTTTTGAATCTGACAGTACTATATCCGTTACACTAAAATCGTTGGGAGACGATTCCGAGCTATACCACGTAGCCTCGGCTAATTTATTTTTATTCTGTGGTTTCACAATTTCCAAGTAAACAGAATAACTCATTTTACCTGAATAGCTGCAACTGGAAGTGATACTGGCAAACTCCGCCGTTTCCAGCGTTCCGCCTGCATTCTCCATTATCTCTACCAATTTTGCTTTTAGTTCGTCGGGATTTGTGCCTACCGTATCGGTGGGTCGGGGAGCGCTGCTCTTTACCAGTCCACAGGATACAAGAATTAATGCCAATGAAAAGATGGCTACTAATGATTGAAATGTTCTTTTGGTTGTCATACTTGAAAGTTTTTAAGTTGATTTAATTTAATGGATATCATTTCTTTATATTCGAAAGCAGCAGATGGTGGATTTTCCAAAGGAAAACAGAATAAATCCGAACGGGTTCTTTGTTTGCATGTGTATCTTCATGTTGTGTGTATATAAGTTTAATACTATATATGTTTATAAAACAACAATATAACAATCTGTATATCAATACTATATTATATCAAATAAATATCTTGTATTATTATCGGCCATAAAAATACAACTTTATCGTATTACATACAAAAGAACAAAGCATTTATTTCTGTTATTTCCTAAAATTGTGTTTTCTAACATGATATAAGCTCTTTGCATATTTTTTCATACCTTTGTTTGCCAGAAGGAAATACGAACCGAAAATGGAAGAAAGAGGGTCGGGAACGCCTGTACAAAGCACTGGATTATCTGTCCCACCTCGTATTCCAGTTCCTCGAAGAACATAACCGTACGTTAGAGATAGCACATAAACTCAAACAGAAAGGAATAGACGCCGCCGTCATCGCCGATTGTACCAATCTTCCCGTTACTACCATCGAGCAACCGTAACGTTGAAATTATCTGTGACATTTTTGTTCTTATTTTAAGTATTATACGGGGAAAAACAAAAATGTTGCAGAACTAGTAATCAGTTACTTAACCCCTAAAAAGGCTTTCTTTTAAGAGAAGTTCACAAAAAACAATAGGATGTTTTTGCTTTTTTCTGCGAGAAAACTGCATTTTCTTTGTAACATTCTATTTATTAATGCATTACATCCGATTTTTGGTCTTTCTTCCCCCCAAAAACGTTCCTTCCAAAGCAGTATCTGCTTACACTTGGGCAACTTCCATGACGGACTTGGGCAACCATCCGGATACACAAGTGCAACAAGACAGTTGCTCAAGTGCATTTGATTAATATATGCGGAAGAATCGGTTAACAGACAGGAAGAAGCCATTAGTTTATATAGAAGAAATCATTAATACTACCTGATGGATAAATAAAAATATCCTATAAATTGAACGATAGATACGGTAGAAATATATTCATAAAGAACATGTTGGGTTTTCTTCATCACTAAAAAGTATATTACGGTTTTATAGATTACAGAAGAATGTAAATTGTTAATATACAAACATTTATATCTCAAATTTGAAATATGATGTATATTTGATGTGCCGTTATCAGAGGTAGACACAAGAATTGAAAGCTTTGTAGGGGAAGGATTTTAGGAACTGTCGGTATCTGAATCTATTTTTGTGTCGAAACATCTGATTCATTAACTTTAAAATCTTAGAAGATGATAAAACATGTAGTATTGTATCTATTCCTATTATCTTGTACCTGCCTGGCGCAAGCACAGGATTTCAAAATCAGCGGAAAGGTTTTCGAAGAAGAGACCGGAATGGGGCTAATGGGAGCTGCGGTAGTTATTGAAGGAACTACCAACGGAACCCAGACAGACCTAAGCGGTTCTTTCTCTCTCACAGGCGTAAAAGCCGGCGACAAACTCGTCGTTAGTTTTATCGGAATGAAAACAGAAATTATTCCTATCACTAACAAAAACCATTCAAGCGAAATCATCGTCCACTTGAAGAATGATAATTATCAATTAGACCAGGTGGTGGTCACCGGCTACGGTACGGCTCGCAAAAGGGATTTGACCGGAGCGATTGTCTCTGTATCCGGTGAGGAACTTAAAAATGCGCCTACCAATAATGTGATGTCTTCCCTGCAAGGGAAAATACCGGGACTGATGGTGACCAATTCCGGATCGGCAGGTGCGGAACCGGATATTAAAATTCGCGGTATCGGTACGTTGAATGCCAGCAGCAATCCTTTGTATGTAGTGGACGGTATGTTGATGTCGGACATCAAGTTCTTGAGTAACAGCGACATTGCCAGTATGGAAATTCTGAAAGACCCTTCATCTCTTGCTATCTTCGGAGTGCAGGGAGCGAACGGAGTAATTATCATCACAACGAAACGCGCCGAAGGAGACAAAACATCAGTTACCTATGACGGCTATTTCGGTGCACAAACCGTTTGGAAACGCGACCGGGTAAAGCTGACTAACGCAACGGAATTCACCATGCTCTACAACGAGATGTTGCAGAACCAAGACCCGAACGCCGCTTCGTGGGTGCCCGACATGCTGGGTACGGGAACTGACTGGCAAAGCAAGGTATTAAGAGAAAGAGCGATGATTACCAATCATAACCTGACGGTATCCAAATCCGGGAAGAACAGCAAGTCCTTATTATCAGTCGGCTATTACAAGCAGGACGGTGTATTGAAATATAATACTTACCAACGTTTCAACGTACGTTTCTCACAGGATTATGATATTACCAGGAATCTGAGAGCAGGGGGAAATATCAACCTCTCGCAGATGGATAGCAAACCTGCTTCTGCCAAAATCCAGGATGCTGTCATGGCACTCCCTACTTATGTACCATACGCTCCGGAAGAAGATTACGACCCGGAAAACCTGGGCTCGCTCTATCATCCGTCTGCCGATATACAATCCAACGTGAACAATCCGGTAGCTCAAATGGAGCTTTACAAGGATACGGAGAAATATCGTGACTACCGCATCATCGGCAACATTTACGGTGAATGGAACTTCCTGAAGGATTTTACGTTGAAAGCAACCGGATATATGGATATCGGGCTCTATCGGGGCGAACAATATACACCGCGCTATGACGTGAATAACTCTACCAGCCATTCAGCACACAAGAACGACATCACCAATTTTTATCGCAAAAGCGATGAGGGGCGTACCTTTCAGGCAGACTTCCTTTTGAGTTATAAAAAAATGATAACCAATCATCGCATCGACGCGACAGTAGGATATACGGCACGCAAAGCCATTAGTGAAGGCTTCAATGCCAAAGTAGACAGTCTGGCTAACGGCATGAATATCGTACCCGATGATCTTTGGATGCTTAGCATGGGCTCCGTCAACCGTGTTTCCGCAGGTGACTGGTGGAACGAGGAGTCTTTTATCTCTTATCTTGCACGTGTGAACTATGCTTATAAAGACCGTTATTTGCTCACCGCCACTTTCCGTGCCGACGGTTCTTCCAAGTTTTCACCTTCGCATCGCTGGGGATACTTCCCGTCTGTGGGACTGGGCTGGGTAATCAGTGAAGAAGCCTTTATGGAACCATTGAAAAAAGTAGTGGACTTTGCCAAGTTAAGGGTTAGTTGGGGGAAACTGGGAAATGACAAGATAGGAAACTATCTCTACTACCCGACCATTAATCCGAAAGGGAAACAAGTCATCATCAACGGAGTGACGCAGTTTATTCCTACCCTTAGTTATGATATCGACAAAAACATTCATTGGGAAGTCATGACAGGTATTGATGTGGGTATCTCCGCACAGCTTTTCAACAACCGCCTGGGCATGGAACTCGGTTATTACAGCAAAACGACCGATGACCTGTTGGCTTATGTATCACCTTCTTCTTCGATAGGTGCAGGTTATGCCATTACCAATGCCGGCTCTATCAACAACAAAGGGTTCGAATTCAGCCTTTCATGGAAAGACCGGATAGGGGATGTGGACTATGGCATCAATGTCAACGGCGCTACCTTAAAGAATAAAGTGACCAAACTTGGCGATAACAATTCGGACATTATTTCAGGAGATTATCACCGTACATCCGTAGGGCATCCTATCGGCTCTTATTATGGCTACGTACAGGATGGAATTTTCCAGACACAAGAAGAGATTGACAACTATTATCCGATGACATGGACAGCGAAACCGGGAGATATCCGCTACAAGGATTTAAACGGTGACGAAAAGATCACGGATGCCGACCGTACTTATCTCGGTAGTCCGATGCCAACTTTTACCTATGGATTCGGCTTTATGCTCGCCTATAAGAATTTTGATTTGAATGTGGACTTTAATGGCGTAAGCGGCAATAAGATTCTGGATTTAAAGAAAGCCGTAGCATGGACTACAACCAATTTCTACGAGAAAAGCCTGCAAAGATGGCACGGCGAAGGAACATCCGACAAAGAGCCGATTCTGGACAAATCACGTGGACACAACTATCTTTCTTCGACCAACCTGCTGGAAAATGGTTCTTATCTCCGCCTGCGCAATGTACAGTTAGGATATACTCTGCCACAATCGGCTATAAGCAAACTAGGCATATCCGGTCTGCGTGTCTACGTAAGCGGACAAAATCTGCTGACTTTCAAACATAATTCCGGATATACCCCCGAAATAGGTGGAAGTGCCTTGCAGGGCGGTATGGATCAAGGAGATACCTATCCGCTACCATCCGTATACACAGTAGGTTTATCCATCAACTTCTAAACTAATACCAACAGATTATGAAACGAATCATTTATATAATAGCAGCATTATTCGCCTGTACTTCTTGCAGCGATGCTTTTCTGGACAATGCACCGAAGGGGAAATATCATGAAGGTAATTATGATATGGGCACCGCACAGGAACTTCTTGTCCTCGCTACGCTAATGGACGGCTACAATGTATTCGCCCAACAAACCTGGCCCGTAACAGCCATGCAATGCCATACAACAGACAACACCCACCCCGGAGGGCCTTCGGGCGACGGCGGTGTAGACTTCAGCCAGTTTCCTACCCTGTCATTCACACCGGCCAACAGTATGTTTAATACCTACTACTCTCTTCAATTCACCGCCATCACCAAAGCTAACGAAGCCTTGCAGATGTTGAAGGATATAGAAGAAGCCAATGGGGTAACAGCAGAAACCAGACAATACAGAGCCGAAGCCTATTTTATCCGTGCAGCAGCGTACTTCCGCCTGACACAGGCATTCGGTGCGGTTCCCTACGTAGACAGGGTAATGGGAAAAGACGAGGAAATAGCCGACCAGCTTAGCGCAACCGTTATCCGCAACAAGTATCTGCCCGAACTGATCGGAGTGATAAACGACCTGCCTACCCGCAAAGAAGCAGTCAGCTCGGGAAACATCGGACGTGCCACCCAGAATGCCGCCCGTGCCATCATCGCCAAAACTTACCTGTATGAAAAGGATTACGGCAACTGCCTGACCTACACGGGACAAATCATCAGTTCCGAGGATAATGACCTCTCTACTCCCTATGCGGAAATGTTTTGGGAAGAGAACGAATTCGGCCCCGAATCTGTCTGGGAAATCAACGCCGACTTCAAACCTGACCAAAACATCTCCATTATCGGCGAAAACAACCAATGGTGCCTGATGAACGGTGTACGCGGATTCCCGAACTTAGGATGGGGACATAATGCACCCAGCGAGAACCTGATGAACGATTACGAAAGTAACGACCCGCGTTTCGGTGCTACCGTACTGGAACACGGTGAAAAGGTGGATGGTGAAGAAGTGGTGGCAAGCAACTACAAATATTTCAACAGGAAAGCCTATTGCCGGAAAAGCGAACGTTCGCTCTACGGACGTGCCGACTGGTGTTATGGTTACTGGAGCAATCTCCGCATCATCCGTTATGCCGACATCGTACTGATGCACGCCGAAGCTGCCTGCGAAACCAATGACCTCGATGAAGCAAAGAGGAAACTGGAAATGGTAAGAGCCCGCGCCCGTAACGGTCAGCCGGTATTACCCGAAATAAAGACTACCGACAAAGACGAATTAAGAGAGAAAATCCGTCACGAACGCCGCATCGAACTGGCGTTGGAATTTGAACGTTATTTCGACCTCGTACGCTGGGGGATTGCCGAAGACAAGATAGCCAACTTCGTTGTCGGCAAACACGAGGTATTCCCTCTCCCGCAAACGGAAATCGACAAGTCGAACGGTAAATTGCAACAAAATCCCAAGTATTAACCGAAATCAAATAACAACTATAAATATGTCAAAGATGATATTAAATATAACCGCTGCCTTGTTCTCGGCACTCATGCTGTGGAACTGTGTGGAAGATGAATCGACATTGGGCGAATCGACCGTGAACAACGACAACACCTATTCGCCGCTTATTGTGAAAGCTGCCATGAACGACCAACAGCAGAAAGTTATCAGTTATTTCTACGAAGGTGCCAATCCGGCAACCGGAATGGCTTACAACGGGTCTACAAGTAAAACAACCCTTACTACCGGTGCCACAGGAATGGGTATCATGAATCTTGTGATAGGGGTGGAACGTGGCTGGATCAGCCGTGAAGATGCCGCCGGCCATATCGTAAAAATAGTCCGCTTCCTGAAAACAGCCGACCGCTTTGCCGGAGCCTGGGCGCACTGGTACAGACCCGACGGCAAAATCATCCCCTTCGGAAACCAGAATGAGGCCGGAGAAATTGTGGAAACTGCCTTCATGATGGGCGGCTTATTGACCGCCTGCGAATATTTCACCGGTAACAGCGAAGCCGAAAAGGAAATCCGCGAAACGACAAACTATTTCTGGGAAACCATCGAATGGAACCATTTCGTGAACAACGGCCGCTTATACTGGATATGGCACAAAGATACCAATACCTACGAACTGCCCTTGATAGGCTGGAACGAAACCCTATTGGTATATATATTGGCCATGGCGGCACCGGACAACCATAAAGTATCGACAGATATCTACAAGAATTGCTGGCAAGGCCGCAACTTTGCCACTCCCGGCAGAAAAACGTATGGTTACCTGATGCCATTGGGCACGGAATATGGCAACGCACTTTTCCTGTCCCAATATTCTTTCCTCGGACTGGATCCCAGAGTCATGGAAGACAAATATACCTACTACTGGACACAGAACGTAAGCCATACAATGGTCAACCGCCATTACTGCATATACGAAGCTCCGGAAGAATATAAATATTCGGAATCCGACTGGGGACTGACTGCCTGCGGCGGTTGCGGCAAAAATCCCGAAAACAAATCGCGCGAACCATTCAAAGACGACGGTATCATTGCACCTACGGCAGCAATCAGCGCTTTTCCATATACCCCGTTCTACTCTACACAAGTATTGATGAACCTGATAAGAAATTATCCGAAGCTGAACGGTACCTACGGGCTTAACATATCCTACTGCCCTTCCGACAAATCCGTAGGAACGGAATACCTGGCAATGGAGCACGCACCAATGGCTATCATGATGGAAAACTACCGCACGGGGCTTATCTGGAAACTGCTGATGAAAAACGAGTATGTGCAGAAAGGTCTCCAACTGGCAGAAATCAGGACGACTCCCGAATATACCCCGGGATTTTATCTGGCAACAGTCAACACCGCAACCCATGTGTATGACATGATGCGTCACCCCGACCGTGAAAAGTATGAAATAGACTTCTATACCAAGGCTTCGGGCAACGGACTGCTCGTACTGACTACTATGAAAAACGAAGAGATTTACCGCACCAATATCGAACTGGCAGCAGGCACCAATCTCATTTCTTTCTTCGACAACTCCATCCTAAGAGGAAAGAAATACACGCTCACAGTGACCGACGGTGCAAACCAGTCTTATTCTATTCCCGTAACTTTAAGATAAAAACAATGATGAAGAAATTATTGACTACTATACTGTGCTTGATTCTACTGACAGGAACTTCAATGATGAATGCCCGTCCCCCCATGGAAACTTCAATGAATACCGAAGTTCCGTCCAAACTGGTCAAGAACGAAAACGGAAGCTGGCAACTGATAGTGAACGGAAAACCTTTCATCATGCTGGCAGGCGAACTGCACAACTCTTCGGCCTCAACCACCGAGTATCTGAACAGCCTATGGGCTCCCTTGAAAACACTGAACCTGAACACGGTTCTCGCCCCCATCGCCTGGGAACAGTTTGAACCGCAAGAAGGTATATATGATTATACATTGATAGATAATATGATAGAGGAAGCCCGGAAGAACGGATTCAAACTGTCTGTCCTGTGGTTCGGCAGTTGGAAGAACGGAGAATCAAGCTATGCACCGACTTGGGTGAAAGAGGATACCAAGCGTTTTTTCCGCGTGAAGAATGTGGAAGGAAAGGAAATCGAAACGCTTTCCCCTTTCTGCGAAAATACCATGAAAGCAGATGCCAAAGCATTCAGAACATTGGTGGAACACATCAAAAAAATGGATCAGGCAACGGGAACAGTCATCGCCCTGCAACCGGAAAACGAGGTGGGCATCTTTCAGGATATGGACTACACGAAAGCCTCACTTACGGCATATGGGCAGGAAGTTCCTCAGGCACTTATCCAATATATGAAGAAAAACCGCAAGAACCTGCGTAAGGAACTGCTTTCCGTATGGGAGAAGAATGGAGCCAAGACTTCCGGCACATGGAAAACGGTCTTCGGAGACAATGCCTGGAGCAAGAGTTTCTACACCACTTGGCAGTATGCCACTTACATTGATTTTGTCGCTGCCGGTGCGAAAGAGATTTATCCGCTGCCTACTTTCTGTAACTGCTGGCTAGTGCAAAAGCCTGACGACATGCCGGGAGTTTATCCCAACGGCGGGCCGGTATCCCGTGTAATGGACATCTGGAAAGCAGCCGCACCGCATATTGATGTGCTTGCTCCGGATATTTATCTGTCCGACTTCAAGAATATTGTGGCAGACTATCACCGTGCTGATAATCCGTTGCTGATTCCCGAAGCTGTGATGAAACCGGCTAATGCTTTCTGGGCATTCGGCGAACATAGTGCACTTTGTTATTCACCTTTCGGTATCGAAGACGGTGCGGATAATTTCATCTTTGCCCAGTCCTATAAAGTGCTGGATGAACTGATGCCGCTTATTACCGAACACCAAGGCAGCAACCGCATGATTGGTGTAATGAAAATGCCGGGTGAATCGGAACGTACAGTGACGATGGGCGATTATCAACTATGTATCAAATACGATGCCGAAGATGCTTATGGATTGATTATCAAGACTGAAAAGAATGAGTTCGTCGTTGCCGGAATCAACTTCAAGGTTTATTTCACTTCTACGGACAAAAAGAAAACGGGCTATATCAAGCAAGTATGGGAAGGCGGTTACGATACGGACGGTGAGTGGAAAGCCACCCGTTTGCTCAACGGCGACGAGACTTACCACAACGCTGTACTGATTGCCAAAGGCCGTCGTACGTTTACATCGGAAAAGAGTAACAACTACAATGCCGACCACAGCGACGAGATATTTGTTTACTCACCTACTTCCTATCAGGCAGTCTGGAGTCCGGGTATATATCGTGTGACAACCTATCTACGGTAAAAACAGCTTATTCATATATGAGTAAGTATAAGATTAACAACCAATAATTAAACAGTATGAAACACATATATTGCATATTTATCTCTCTTTGCATGACTCTATTCATTTGGAGTTGTAAAGATTCCGAAGAGATAGCCCCGGCATCTCTGACTATCAATAAGAATGAACTGTCATTCACCGGATATAGAAGCACTCTTGCCGTCAAAGTGGACGCCACCCGTCGCTGGAGTGCCGTTGCTTCCGAATACTGGATTACCATAAGCCCCGACAACTATCCCGGAATAAATGAGAGTTTCATAGCGAATGTAGCTGTCACTGTCTCCGACAATGCAACAGGTCAGCCCCGCGAAGGACATGTCACTTTCTTCCTGCAAGACGAAGAAGTAATCACCCTGACCGTCAAGCAAAGTATTCAGGATGAAGAAGAAAGACCGGATGAAGAGTTTCCTGTCACATGGGCAAATCTACAATGGTGCGCCGCTAGCGTAATCAATGAAGGAGACGATTTTGAGGCGGGTTCGTGCGTATTTGCCGACGGCATCACCAATTCTGTCGACAGTGAAACAGGAGAAGAGATTACCTGTGACATCGGTTACTCGTTTACCGATACTGACCCGTCCGGAGAAGATTGGATATGGACTTCCTGTCCGTTTAATGGCGACTGGGGCAATAACTTCTATTATCAGGGACGCATTAAAAACCTCACTGCCGGCACTTACTTTTATACGTTCCGTTTCCGTAACGGTTCAGGCCCTTACAAATATGCAGGAACAGGCGGACTTTGGGATGGAGAGGTAAACATCAACGGAAAGTTTGAAGTGAAAGAAGAAGAGGAAGAACAAGAGGAATACGCAAGCATCGAAGATTACAGCCAACTATCCATCAGTTGGGCAATACTCGGTGACTGGACAGCCAAGAATCCTATCCAACAAGGAGAACAGTTTGAAACGGGCGCACAAGTATTCATCGAAGGATTAACCGACTTGGGGACAGGCACTGCCAACAAACATGTGACTTGTGAAATCGGTTACTCCACAACAAATTCTGACCCGTCAGGAGCCGGTTGGACATGGCAATCCTGCCATTGGAACGGACAATGGGGAAACAATCACTATTATCAAGGCAAAACTCCCGAAATCTCGACTGTAGGAACATATTACTATACTTTCCGTTTCAGAATAGACGAAGGAACTTATGCCTATGCGGGAACAGACGGGCTTTGGAATGGTACAAGCAGCACCTATAAAACTTTTCAGGTAACAATGTAATTGTGTATTAGCATATATGCCGGGCTGGTTCTTTATAGTCCGGCATATATCTATTTTTTAATGACAAGCCCTTGCCTGCACAATAACAGGCATCTGCTTGTAGAAACAAAACAAATCCGATTATTGCATCTTTGATTTTTCTCTTTATCTTTGTGGTACACTCCCTGCTAATATAATACTGATGAGATACAATTGGATTTTCTGGCTATACACTCTATTATCTTTTGCCTGTCTCTCGCCGGGCACAGCACAGACGCCTGTGCAAATTACCAACTATAATTATAAAAACTACAAAGGCGGGATTCAGAACTGGGGCATTACGGTTTCTCCCGGACAGGTTCTTTACAGCAGCAATAACAACGGACTGCTCAGATATAACGGTAATGACTGGGCACTTCTCGAACCGGGCGAGCGAAGTACCGTACGTGCGGTCTGCTGTATCGGGAACCGGATTTACACAGCAGGCGACAACAACATCGGCTACTGGCAATATGATGCGAACGGAAAAATCAACTATACATCTCTTCTGTCCCTAGTAAATAAGCTTGGAATCAAAGGGGAGACTTTTTGGAGTATAGCCGAAACGGAAGGCAAGGTATATTTCCATTCTTTCGGCAATATTATCTGGTATGACGGCAAGGATATGGGTTATCTGGTGAAAAACGACTGTTGTGTTTCTCTCTATCCGGCAGGTGACAAACTGTTTACGCAGAAGTGCGGCGGTGCTCTCATGCAAATTCGCGGCAATAGTCTGGAAAGCTTCTGCGAGGATACAATCTTCCTGAATGGAGAAACTAAATTCATGTTTCGGATTGCCGATGATGAATATATTATCGGGCAGACCAGCGGGAAGATATATACACTGAAAGGTAATACCATAACTCCGCTGCTCCAGTTGGAAAATGCCAATCATATCCCTGTCCGGATAGACTGCGGAAGTATTTGGAAAGACGAACTGCTTGCCGTTGGAACCATAGGCGACGGCTTGTTCCTGATTGACCTGAAAAACGGGCAACAGACGCATTATCATTCCTCACAACTGCAAGACCTCAATATCCATGGCTTGTGTTTCGCCGACAAGAACTTCCTTTGGCTCTCGCTTGACAACGGAATATCATCAATTATCCTCGAACCGGCAACCTATCTATGGAAAACAAATACCGACACAGGCACTTTCTTCGATGCGGCATCTTTCAACGGAAAGACTTATATCGCTTCCAACCAAGGTACTTATATATACGAAGAAGCCGGCAAGAAGATGCAAACTTCCATGTATCCTCTCCAATTCTGTAACCTAAAGAATGAATTATTATGCGGCACTACCACCCAGCTATTCAAGATGAAAGCCGGACAAAGCAATTTCGAACCGTTCTGCGATATAAACGGCGTCAGACAATTTGAATATATAGCCGATCATGGGGATGAATACATTTTCTTGCGTTCTTATTCCGGAATTGCATTGCTCGAATATAAGGACAACACCTGGAAATACCGTTCCTTACTTTTAGACACCGAAGATTATGCCAACATCATGCCGGAAAACCTTCATACCGTATGGGCTATCCATCCGGAAAAGGGAATCTTCCGCCTGCGCAGCAACAAAGACTTGAATCAGATAACAGATTCCGAGAACTTCTCCGAAATAGACGGCTATGCCAACTACAACAGAATCAGCCTGTTCAAAGTGGAAGACAAAATCCTGTTTGCAACGCCCAAAGGTATATATATGTTCGACATCACCAGCAAGAGTTTCAGAAGACAAGAACAAATAAGCAAGGAAATACTGTATCTGAACAAGCTGCAATCCATAAAACCCGCCTATAAGAATGATATTTGGGTTGCCACAGACGAAGAATTGTTCTTGTATCATATATCGGACTTATCAGCCCGGTTGATTATGCATTGGCCTTTTGTCGATAACGAACTGATGCTTTACGACAAGCATTATAATCTGAAATCAATAAACGATTCGATTACATTTGTCTCTACCTGTGAAGGTACTGTCGTCATTAACAGCAAAATAGTAAGCCGCTGTGCAGCAAACCCGTATCCCCTGCGGATAGAGACATTCTGCTTCACCGACAACGACAATACCATTTTCTACGCTGACTTTCATCAGCAGGAAATCGAACTACCCAATACAGCAACCAACATTACTATTCAAGTAACTACCGGCTTGGATACTCATGCCACTTCCATAGCTTATCGTCTTCCTGGCGTCGCCAACGACTGGAGTGCGTGGCAGACTTCGGGTGTTATTCATTTCACCAATCTGCCTTCCGGCAGCTACCGGCTCGAAATCAAAGACAGTAACCAAAATACTTTAATGGTTCCCATACTCGTTTCTCCCCCTCTCTACAAGCGGACGTGGATGATTATGCTCTATATTCTGATACTAATAGCAATTACCGTCGGAATAGTAACAGTTATCAACGAACGGAAACGCAGGATTCTTCTCCGGAAATACCGGAAAGAACAAAGAAAGCATACGGAAGAATTACAGAAACAAGCCTACGAACAATTACAGGAGAAAGTAAGGAACCAGGAGAGCGAACTTAAGAACCGTATGCGTTTCCTTACCCAAAAACAGGAACTACTGGACACGATTGCGGAAGAAGTAGAAACACAAAAGAAGGAATTGGGCGACCGTTATCCTAACAAACTCTATCAGCGGCTCATGAAGATTATTCAGGAAGGAGCTACGGAAAAAGACAAGTTCCTGTCGTTTGAGAACTATTTCGTGGAAGTTCATTATGAGTTTATGCTACGCATGCAAAAGACACAGCCTTCTCTCTCGGCTTCCGAACTGAAATTTTGCTGCCTGTTAAGGGCTAACTTATCTACGAAAGAGATTTCTGTCATTATGGGTATTGCGCTCCGTTCGGTTGAACTGAAGAAATACAGGCTTAAACAGAAGTTGAATCTGGACGCAAACAGCAGTCTGACCTCTTACATACTGAGTATCTGAATCAAAAGATAAATTATCGAGTAGAGTATAGGCCGAAAACTGTAGGAAAATCAGTTTTCCTACCTCTATTAAATCTGTGACATAAGTTTGCCTAGTTTGTCAAGCGATTGTACATGATACTTCTCAATGCACTCAATGCATTGATGAAGCTCATCTTCGGATATTTCCACTCCATTCCACTTATACCAACGCTTCACCATTTCAAAACCTGCATGGTGCTTCTTTGCGATATTCCAGATTGTGATGATGTCATCCTGTTGTTTTCTCAATTTTAACCGTTTCAGTTCAAGTACCCCTTTATAGATTCCGATTTCTTCATCATAGATGAGCTGTTTCCTCAGAGTCAGTTCATCATCTCCCAGAAAAGTGATATGGGTCATAAGCTTTCGTTCGTCACTAAACTCGGCTACAGCGATGCCATGGTCGGAAACAATGAAATAACCGCCATTGTTCTTTTGAGTATACAATACATCCGGATTATTATACACAAAGTAATTGTACAAACTTTCTCCTTTGAGGTCTATTTGATAATGATCAATGTAGCGCTCCTTGTATCGTTGCATGAAGTGTGCCGTGTAATGCATTATTATATTTGAGGACTTGAAACCTGTTATTTGGATATAGCCATTGCTTGAAGCACCAATGACTGGAGCGTAAGCTTGAAATGCCAAAGCATGCATATAAGAATTGTATCTCCCTTCCAACGTCCATACATTTCTTCGGGTAGTGGTGATAGTCATACGCTGGGGCGCCACAGGAAATGGACTCGTCATCGCTGCTTTCTTACGAACTTTGTCTATAAACATGTTCATTGGGGTTGATATTGCAATGAGGTCTTTATGCGCTTCGGCATACAGTTCCTCCTGGCTCATACTTGTCAGATACATACTTGTTTTTTTACAGGAGACAAAGGTAGTGTTTATTTTCAAACGGGACATCATCCGCCGGAGAACTTTTGCGCGAAGGAGAGGATAAGATGGATGAAGTCTGTTACATTGTAAGATTTAATAATCCTTCGTACTTCGCCCGTTACTTCCAGAAACAATTCGGGATATTGCCGAAAGATTATGTGAAAAAAGGAGGATAAGAGTAAATTTCAATACCTAAAACGGTAAATCACAATATTGGCAATCTGTTTCCTCATTCGGAATGTGTGAACATTGCAAATCAACATAACTAATATCTTTTATTTTAGAACGATACTTATGAAAAGTTTGGATATCATCCAATTCTTCACGGCGACATTCGCTGATCTTCAGAAACTCTTCTTCTTGGTCAATGCCCAAAAAGTGTCGTCCCAATAGATTTGCAGCAATACCCGTTGTAGAACTGCCACATAATGGGTCAAGTACCCATTCTCCCGGCAAAGTCCGATCCATTCCATATTAAACTCCATCACTTTCTGTGGAGTCATACCCTTGTCCCATTCGCCTTTATCTACGCAGACAATCTGACCGTTTTGCACACTGATACCGCCATTGGAAAGGAAATATGGCGGATCGGCAAATATACAATTAAACTTGAAATCAAATTCGCGGAGCAACTTGCAACTATCACCGTGAAGAAGGGTAAAGTCACGGTTGGGAGATTTAAAATAAGATTCAATCATTATCTTCACCAAACACGTTGTCTAATATTTCCTCCAACATACCGTGTTTGAGCATATAGAAGTTGAGAAGATAGTCTAAATGCCTGAATCCCTTCAATAGCTGATTGGAAGCTGTCGACCAGCATTTACCGTCAGTCACAAGGGCAAAACCTATCCCTGAGGATTTTAAATTACCTTGGCGAGTAATATATGAATCAATAATTTCTTCAGGTTTAGAGCCTGACCCATTGTAGAAATTAACTTCAAAATTAATGGCTTTTTTCTTCTCAACATCCACCACTATAAAGTCGGCTTTCCGGTTAGCAATATCCTTAGAAATATCAAATCCGTATTTGCTTAATCCTTTAAATTGCTTTTGTACCAAAAGTTTCAATGGGTATTTGCAGTTGCAGCAGATATTCTCAAATAATGGTTGGCAAGCCAGTTCAAATGCTTCTCCACCCCTGTTCTTGCGACCATTAGAATCCATCCCAACTAAAACTCCTGCAATATAGTCCAACGTGCTTTTTTCTATTATATTTTGATAGAGGTTTTTCAATCCCATTTTAACAAAAAAATCATAGTACATCTCGATACTGTTTTCATCAAACAGATCGATTGTTTTAGAGAAACTATAAACCAGATAATCTGGGCTGTCCAATTCATGTTGAATGATTTTCAGCTTGTTTTTACCTCTATAGAGCTGTTCCCTTTCACTTTTAGCCAATCCAAATAAAAACGGAAATAGCAATCTTACGTTGGGAAGTTTAGAAATAAGGGTGAAAAATTGGGATTTGAAACTTTCATCCTTACATCCTATCTAGACATCAATAGCATGGATCTCAACCAAAAATCCTTTATAACCATCTACATTAGCCCAGTTAACATAATAATTGAAGCTTCTATTAGTCGACAACAGATTGTTGGTGAAAACATTCACTAAGTCTTTAGATTTTTGATTTAAAAATTCCATAGCATAAGATATTAATTGTTTAAATAGCAAACTGAAATTCATCCGCAGGCTGTATTCCAGCAGACTCATAATTTCTGACTAAAATTTCTGTCAACTTACCTCTCTTTGATGCATTTGCATTAACGCTACGAGAAGCATAAACCCTTTCAATTATATAATTGCCATACAATTCTTCAAAGAATGTGTCACTTGGATTATGTGAACTACAATCAGAATTGCTAAGCATCATCCTACAACCTAACCTTGTTAATCGAGCAAAGAATTGAGCCAAGCGTATTTGTTCGGCATCATTAAAACTCTCTTTTGAATAAGATGTGAAACTTGAAGTTGCACTAAGTGGACGATAAGGCGGATCGAAATAAACAAAAGTATTGTCATCGGCAAATCGTTCTATTTGAGAGTAGTCACCACAGAGAATTTCAACATTCTGCAACACAGAACTATCTTCCATAATTAAAGCTTCATCACAAATGGTTGGTTTAGTATACTTCCCAAAAGGTACATTGAAATGCCCTTTAGAATTTAAACGATGCAAACCATTGAAACAAGTACGGTTTAAGAAAATAAATAGGGCTGTTTTTATAACATCATCATGTTGTTCCACATTATAGGAATTTCTGATATTTAGAAAATAATCCTTTTTTGCTTCTTCACTATTGAGTTGATGAAACTCTAATTGAAGCCTTTTCAATTCTGCAATAAGAAGCTCAGGCATATCCCTTACCACTCGATAGGCAGTGGTAAGATTAGGATTCACATCATTGATAATTGCACGACCTATATTGGGGAATTTTTGTAACATATAAAACAATAGCGCTCCCCCACCCACAAAAGGCTCTATATATGTAAAAGGGTTTGCTTCGTAAAGGTCGTTAGGGAGGATGCGTTCAAATTGCGTTAGCAATTGTGTTTTACCACCAGCCCATTTTATAAAAGGTTTAGCCATAATAATTTCTATACTCTATTTTGAGTTACGAAAAACAGATTGATTGGTTATGCAAAAAAGATGCATTTTAATATCTATCTATATATCGTACTATTACAACTACAAAAGTAAGCAAAAAAAATGAAAGTCATTCAGAATTGTATAGGTAAATAGTTGAGATAGATAGGCGATAACAGACTAATCTTTACAATATCATGCTTCATTCCAATTTGCACCTTTATATTCAGTCTAATCCAATCACTGCATCACAAAGGATGCAAAGCCCTGATACACTCAGTTGGGTATTAGCATATAACCGGGCTAGCCCATAAGAGTCCGACATATATCTTTTACATGATGAATCCGGGATTCATTCTTTCAGAATTGAGTACATCTTCATATCCACCACAACACCATTTTTTACCGCATTCTTCCTCAATGTCCCCTCTAACTCAAACCCGCATTTCTCAAGGATGCGGCAAGAAGCGACATTATGTACAAAGGGTTCGGCAAAAAGCCGGATTATATCCGTATTTTGAAAAACATATTCGCATAGCTGTTTCACAGCGCTTGTACCGATACCTTGCCCCCAATAAGGCTCTGCAATGTAATATCCCACTTCGGCAGTTCTCGAATGTATGTTGCTTTGGCGGAAGGCACCTATGCTACCTATTGCCTTATCATCGACAGTTATTGCAAATGAGAACGTACTTTCCGAATCGGCGGCATTCATTGCCTGTATAAACTCCCTTGCATCATGCACTGTATATGGAAAGGGGATGCCATCCCGCAGGTTATCCAGTATATTCTTATTATTCAGTGTCTCTGCAATATCTTCTGCATCCTCTATCCGCCAATAACGTATTTTACATTCCATATTATGATTACATTTTACGATTATACCCTCTTTTTCCTGATACGTCCGTAAAACTACAAAATTAATCCAAAACCGGAAATAGACTTGATTTTATTTTTCCAAAAGAAGAAGAACGGACTGCTCAAATATAACGACAACAACTGGGCAGTTCTCAAACCGGGAGAACGAAGTACCGTACGAACATTCTGACTTCTTACATACTGAGTATCTGAATCAAATAGGAATATCTGAAAACAATAAATAACAAAAACAAAGCAAATAGTAGAATACGGAGATTGTACTCCGAATCTACTATTTGCTTCCCTAACCATTTTACAAGAAAAATAAAATGAATTATTCAGGAATGGTATGATGCATCAATCATTAGAACTGATGCATCCTCAATTCCTTATCAACCAATATTCCGTCTTTTAAAGTCAATTCAAACTTCACTTTACGTTTCGCTTTCAATTTCAGGATAAACAGTTCTTCCGAACCATTCAATGATTCCTGTTTTCCCAAGTTGACAAACGTAGGATAGAGGGATTTCACGCCGTTGGTATGCAAGCGGTCGTAAGTAAGGTTTTCCATCGCTTTCATATTCAATGACTCTACACCTACGAATTCATAATCATTCTGGTCGTAAGGCAAGGCAAAACTGAGTGCGTTCACTGCTTCCAGGTCATTGCCTTTGACACGAATTTCAACGATTTCATCCTTCTGATACAGCCGTTTCGGGGTGCTGATTGACAAAGAACCCGATACTTTGAGCGTATCCTTTCTGCCGACACCGCCTTCAAGCTGGGTGGCTACTACGGATATGTCATAAGCGTCTATCAGGTCGTTCATATTTATATCACCTTTGCTGATATAACCTTCATAATCCGAATCACCACGGCGCAAACCTGTGTAGTTCATATAAGAAGTCAGGTCGTTGCGGTCAATCTTGCCGTCGTTGTTGATATCTCCCTGCAGGTAGCTGGCTGTTCCGGGCACTTTGAATACGTAGAGTTCACGACCGGAAGCGTAGTTGCCCACACCTGCCGTTATATTGAGCTTGATATAACGTGCGGTAGGATGGTTGGCAAATTCAAAGACTTTCACTTCACCATCACGTTTCCAGTCGAATGCTCCGGCTTCCGTCCAGTGCTCCTTGTCCATGCTGTAAGACACGGAACCTTTCAGTATCGTACCGTTTCCGGCATCGGTGCGTGGCAGGTAGTGGAATTTATCCAGTTGGTTAACTGTCTTGAGGTCGATAACCAAATCCAGAGGAATGGCGTTGGCACGGTATTTCGTATGCCAGTTGTCACCTGATTCGGCAAAGTCGAACAAGCGGTTGACACCGAATCCTCCCTGTGAAGGAGCGGTAGATTCGCCTTCAATGCCTTGGATGGCAAATTCCAATGGGTTTGCTTTCGTTGTTACCTGAATTTCAGCCCAGTCGGAAACGCCGTCCTTGTTGACTGCACGTACTTTGAAAGAATAAGGCGTCTCAGCTTCCAGACCATCAAACAGCAGGTAAGTGTTACGGATGGTTGTGTAGAGCATTCCGCCAAACTCGATTTCATAGAAGTCGGCATTGGTCACCTTGTCCCAAGTTGGTTTCAAGGTATATGCTTCCCGGTTTTCTTCCGTTACCTGTGCGTTCTGCGGAGCTGTCAGAGCACCGGTGCTTACACGATAACGGTCGGCAGGTTCAAAGCGGAAGCCTTCCACGTTTACTGTGGTCTGATGGGCGGTAATATCGGTAGCGGCCAGCTTTACACGTACCTGCGGATTCTTCGTGATGGTTACTTTCTCGAATTCACTACCCTTTGTGGCAAACTTGTTCAGATTCGGAGCTTCTTCATACCAGAAGACATTTTCACCTTTCAGGAAGCCGTCGGCTGTGTTCACTTCTGTCAGTTTCACTGTCTTGCCGTTTATCTTAGCTGACAGTTTCTTCGGCTTTTCGGTGACATTGATACGCAGCTCCGTCTTTTTATCTTTCACAAAGCCGTCGAAGTTGCCGGCTGCCGGATGAATGGTAATCGTCAGGCTATTCTTTTTGGCATTCACGTCGGATTCAATCAAGGTAGATACGGATTTCTCCTGGCGGTAAGCTTCCGTCACGCCGTCATCGTCATACTCAACGGTGGCGGTATGGCGGTTCGGATAAAGCTCATAGATGCGCAGGGACGGGTCTATCTCGCTGACATTGTTGTGGGGGTGGGTCATCGGGATAATAGAGCCGTTCTTCACGAATACGGGCAATTTCCAAATCGGGGTATCGAAGTTGTTGAGGATACGGTTGCCCTCGTACTTCTCGCCGGTAAAGTAATCAATCCAGGTTCCTTCGGGCAGGTAGATACCGTCACGGATATCATTGCCTTTCTCGTCGGCTTTGGTGTTCTGATAGACGGGAGCTACGAGGAAGTCCGTGCCGTACATGAACTGGTATTGCGTAGCAGGCCCGTAGGTGTACGTATTCGGGTAATCCAGGAACATGGCACGGATCAGCGGCATTCCGTCCACCGCTTCCTTGGCAAAACTATATGTGTAGGGGATTAATTCGGATTTCAGCTTCAGGTACATCCGGTTGATGGATGTAGCCGGTTCGCCTAAAGCATGGGGGTACTTCTCATTGGCGCCCCAGCCATCCATATTCAACTGCATGGGGGTAAATGTCTTCCATTGGAAATCACGAATATTGACTGTTTCATTCTTGCCGCCGAAGATGCCGTCCATATCTGAACAGATATTGGGCTGTCCGGAAAGGCCGGAACCGATATAAGTCGGTATGTGGAAACGGATATATTCCCATACGCCGCCTGTCTGGTCGCCCGACCAGATGCCTGCATAACGCTGCGTGCCTGCCCAACCGTCGAGGGAGATGATAAAGGGACGGGCGTCATTGCCATAATAAGGCATGATATGTCCTACATCGGCTACACCGTTCAGCCCGAAGGAGTATCCGGCTCCCACCCAAGCTACATCGGTTTTAAGTACACGCACACCTGCGTCGCGCACTTCCTTCACGATGTCACGTTGTAATAAAGCGCTTACGCCTTCTTTGGGATGCAGGTCGGACTGTGTCCAAAGTCCGATTTCCACTCCGTTCTTGCGGGCATAATCGCCCAGGCTTTTCAGGTTGGCGATGTTGCCGTCCAGTGTTTCCGTCTGTCCATAGCCGGCGCCGTAGCCGTCATTCGGGAGCAGCCAGCCGAGGGGCATGTCGTAGTTCCTGTAGCGGTCGATAACGGCACGTGCCGAGAACTGGTAGTTGTTTTTCTCACCGTTCAGGGATTCTTTGATGCCGCCGTTGTCTTTCTGGCTCTCCTTATAACGTTTTCCGTCTTCGAAGAGGATTCCTTTCTCATCCTCTTTCCAATAGTCACGGTTGTAGGCGTTGAGATGCCCTTCGTAGAAACCGAATTTGGGCAGCAGGACGGGATTTCCCGTCAGTTGGTAAAAATCATTCAGCAGGGCGACGGCTCCGTCGCTGACCATGTAAAATAAATCAAGGTAAGAAGAATTATGGGATAGTTTCACTACGTTTTTTTCTGTCGATCCAAAGTCATACTGTCCTTTCTTGAAGGTGTACCACATCATTCCATAGCCTTTTGTTGACCAATAGAAAGGGCAGGGGGAAGCGACTCCACCGTCTGTCCAGCTGTTCTGGTTTTCGATGGCTATCACTTTGCCTTTGTGGGAGAAGCGTCCGTTCTGTACGCCGCCGCCATAGAAATATTCGTCCGGCTGTTCTTTCAGGGTGACGGTCACTTCTTTCGGGCTAAATACTACCGGAGCAGTCTGTTCAATGACACATACGTTTGTTTCAAGATTAAAGACTTTCATCAGGGATGTCTGTTTGTCGAGTTCAACCCGTACCTTTCCGGTGGTCAGGATGATACGGCCATCCTTCTCATCCAGTGCAAGGCCGGACACCTTGCGGCGGGGCTGGTCGACAAGTATTCGCGCTTCAGGTTTCGCTTCGGGATCACGAATGATACCTCCGGAGTTATCCTGAAAGACACGGAAGATGTTCTCTCCGTAGAAGTCGATTGTCATTCGCTGGTTGTTTGTAAACAGCACATCGACTGTGGTCGGATTTACCTTTTCCGCCCGAAGGATACCTGAAGTTTCGGATGCTTGTATGGAAAGAAACGAAATGTTATGTAATAACAATACTAGTAATGCGATAAACTTGAGATACCGCGAAGAAAGAGAATGATTGTTTTTCATGCTTTATTTATTTAGAATTAGACATAAGATGCTTGTCGTAATACAATGATAAATACACGTAAGTCTCTTGCTACCCTAATTTTATAGCCATTTTTTTAAATATTCTTTGTTCTTATTACTTTTTTTCACTATTCAAAGGTAATAATGAGGGAAACGACTGAAATCTTCTACATCATTTCATCAAGTGTAGTACTTGTTCCAAGCCATTCTTCTACTCGTTACAAACAAATCTCCTACTAACTATCAAAATAGAAAAACCGCTTTCAGCCTTCAGTTCTTCAAAAAAGCCCCTTTTCATCGGCATTTTTTCCTGAAGACACCCCTGAAAGCAAAAATGTACAACGCTGACTCCTTCTAACAGAGGCTCCGTTATAACAAAACGAAGACTGCATTTCATTGTAACAGAGGCTCTGTTTTATCTAAATACAGGCTCTGTTTTATTCAGCCCACATGTTGGTGTGTTCCAGCCCACGAGCAAGCAGGCATAAGCCCACATTTCACCTTACTTTTACCCACGTGGTGAATCTATATATCCAGCGTGGTGGACATATAGTTCCAGCATGGTGTGTATATATACCCACCACGCTGAATATATAGTTTTACCGGCAAGCCTGAAAAAAGCTGAAAGTGCTGAAAGCACTCACCCTTGTCTACAGCATCTTCCTGCGAGGGTCAATATTTTCCGGTTTCAGCCGCTATCTCCGGCCAGCAAAGCGTTTGCGGATAAAACCGGAACGGCTGAAAGTGGATTATAGCATGAAAATTCAATAAGAGGGTTCGGACTGGTTTAAATGCAAATAATCGGAGATTTTATTCATTTGGAGAAAGAAGAATTCTATTTAGCAACCTTTAATTTTGGCAGATAATAACAATTTTATACTTCTTCTGAACGATTTGTATCTCTTTTATTCTAAAAAGAGGGTTTTCTTTGTATAGTGCAAAATTAGTAGATATTACTAATACCTTGAAATATGCGACTACAATCTTTATTAGTAGGATTCATATTCTATTTGTATATGGTGTAGGAAAGCTGTTGATAAAATTTCAGAGTATATTAGGATAGACAACCTTAAATAAACTAACATGATACAATTTAATAAGTGGACAATAGGAGCAGGTATGCTCCTTACTATGTGGATGCCGATGAAAGGCGGAGCCCAAGTAATGAAAAACGAACGTTTGCTTTCTTTTGAAGAGGTAAAAATACCGGCTTTCATTACAGAAACAAATTCCAAGTTGAGCATTAGTAATGAACATTATAAAGACGGGCACCAGAGTCTGAGTTGGCAATTCCGGCCCGGAGCAGTCCTTACGATTAAGAAAGATCTAAAGTTTGAGAAGAAAGATCCCACAGGAAAAGATACTTATCTTTCCGCTTTTATCGTGTGGGTATACAACGAGCAGGCACAAGACAAGAAAATAGAATTCGAATTCTTGAAAGACGGCAAGAAATGTACCTCTTTTCCTTTTGGAATTAATTTCACCGGATGGCGTGCCACATGGGTATGTTATGAACGTGACATGGATGGCGTGCCTGAAGAAGGGATGAATGAAATACGTATCATCGCGCCGGATGTGGAAGGAAAACTGTTCCTGGATCATATCATCACCGCCAGCAAGGTGGATGCCCGTCAGCAATCAGCCGACGTACAGGTCCCGTTTGTGAACAAAGGAACGACTAATCATTGGTTGGTTATCTATGAACATTCTCTTTGGAAACCGGAGATCGCTCTTGCGCCTATCAGCGAAAAGCAAAAGCAGGATATACGGATAATGGAAGACCGTTTTCGTAATATGCTCTATACACCTTCCAAATTTACGGAAAAAGAAATGGAGTCCATCCGTAAGAAATATGACCATTATCGGATTATCTACAGAGATGGCAAAGTCAGTGGATTACCCATTTTTATGGTGCGGCAGGCCGAGGCATACGAGCGTATGTCTTCTGACTGGGATAAGAATATGTTTACCCAATTGGGTATGGAGATGAAAGAATACTTCGACCTGATGAAACGTATTGCTGTTGCTTATAATAACGCTACGCAGCCCGCGTTTAAGGAAGAATTACAGCAGAAGTTTCTTGCTATGTACGATCATATTACCGATCAAGGGGTGGCATACGGCAGTTGCTGGGGCAATATCCATCATTATGGATACAGCATGCGCGGACTTTTTGTTTCTTATTTCCTGATGAAGGATGTATTGCGCGAAGCGGGTAAACTGGATGAGGCGGAACGAACATTGAACTGGTATGCCATTACGAACGAGGTATATCCTAAACCGATAGTCAACGGCATTGATATAGACACTTTTAATACGAAATTACAAGGTCGTGTTGCCAGTATTCTGATTATGGAAGATACACCGGAGAAATTGCAATATTTGCGTTCTTTATCCCGCTGGCTAGACTACGGATGTCGTCCGGCATTAGGATTGGAAGGTTCTTTTAAGAAAGACGGAGCATGTTTTCATCACCGCAATAACTATCCTGCATATGCGGTAGGCGGGCTGGACGGTGCTACAAGTATGATTTATCTGCTGAGCGGTACAGAATTCAAACTTTCCGAATTAGCGCACGAAACAGTGAAGAACGTACTCCTCACGATGCGTTTCTATTGTAATCTGAAGCAATGGCCACTTTCCATGTCCGGCCGTCATCCTAATGGGAAAGGCCAGTTGGTGCCCATTCAGTATGCTACTATGGCGATTGCCGGTACACCGGATGGTAAACAAAAATATGATCCTGAAATGGCCGCAGCTTACCTGCGCCTGGTCTCTTATACAGAAACACCGGATAAGAATATTCCCGATTATCTACCAAAGTCTTCTACCAGACAGGAACTGGAAATGAAAAAACTGCTGGAAAAGCAAGGTTTTCGTCCCGAACCTGATCCACAAGGTAATCTTGCGCTTGGTTATGGTTGTGTATCCGTTCAACGTCGAGATAATTGGGCAGCAGTGGTACGTGGACATTCCCGTTATCTTTGGGCTGCCGAACACTACCTTCCCGCTAATTTCTACGGCCGTTATCTGGCACATGGCAGTATGCAAATCTTAACTGGGAAACCCGGTGATATGGTCACTTTCGGTACCAGCGGTTGGCAAGAAAACGGTTTCGACTGGAATCGTATTCCGGGAGTAACCAGTATCCATCTGCCTTTCGACCAATTAAGAGCTAAAGTGTTGAATGTAGACACTTTTTCAGGAATGGAAGAAATGCTTTATTCTGATGAGGCTTTTGCCGGTGGGTTGTCTCAAGCACGTATCAATGGTAATTTCGGAATGAAGCTGCACGAACATGATAAGTACAACGGTTCGCATCGTGCGCGCAAATCCTTTCACTTCTTTGATGGTACCATTGTATGTCTCGGAACTGATATAGAGAATACAAATACTGAATATCCTACGGAAACCACTGTTTTCCAACTGGCTGCCACCACTCCCGAAACAAATCGTTATTGGAAGAATTATCAGAGTGACGGACGTACTTATATAGATCCGAATGGAGTAGGATATTACCTTTCCGAAGCATCCGTCGTAAATGCCCGGTATGAAAAGAACTTTCCGCAAGTGACGGTAGGCGAACGTAGTACCCGGTCTACTTCCGGTGATTGGGTGTCACTCGTCTTGGAACATGGCAAGGCACCTAAGGGCGCTTCGTATGAATATGCCGTGTTGCCTCATACCGATATAGCTTCTTTGCAAGCTTTCACCCAAAAACCTACTTACAAAGTTCTTCAACAAGACCGCAATGCGCATATTGTCCATTCATTGACAGACAACCTGACTTCCTACGTGTTGTTTGAGACTCCCCGGAAACTGCCTGTGGAAGGATTATTGCAGAAAGCCGATACTTCTTGTCTCGTTATGATACGCGAGAACAAAGACAAACTCTTGTTAACTGTGGCCCAACCGGATCTTGCTCTATATCGCGGCCCGAGTGACGAGGCCTTTGATAAGGACGGAAAGCGCATTGAACGTAGTATCTATTCTTGTCCGTGGATAAACAATGACAGCGGCGAAATACCCGTTACCGTTACTCTGAAAGGACAGTGGCAAGTGGCTGAAACTCCTTACTGCAAACTTGTCTCTACTGATAAAAAACAGACAGTGCTACGTTTCATGTGTAGGGATGCAGCAAGCTTTGATGTGGAATTGTATAAATAACATTTCAATCTACCCCACGTAGCTCAGATACGTCCTGAAGTACACCTAATTTCGAATATGTAATAATAAAATATTTTATTAATATTTGTAAGGGGGCAAAACAACACAACTTTACGCATGATAAAGGTTGTGCCAGTGTTTTGCCCCCCCTTCCTATTAAAATTAGTTCATAATATTAAGATAAAATCAGCTCACAGAGTATCTCCAGTCCATACTTCATGTACAAAATTGGATTATTTATGAACGATTACATCATACATTTTTAGTATCATCCGAATATATTTGTGCTACAATTTTGCACCGTAAGGTGAAATTTACAATCCAACAACCTTATTAATTAATAAAACTAATATGTATGAAAAAGGAACTAATCTTTTTAAGGACGTTGAGTATTATGTTACTTTGTGTCCTATTTGCAACGCAAGCTAATGCACAAGGATTGAACATTTCCGGTACTGTGAATGATGATTTCGGTCCGGTTACCGGTGCGTCAGTCCTCGTAAAGGGTACAAGCAACGGTTGTATCACTGACAGCAACGGAAACTTCACATTATCTAATGTATCTTCCAAAGGAACCTTGGTCGTTTCGTTCATTGGTTATCAAACACAAGAAGTTCCGGTAAACAATCAGCAGAAGTTTTCCATCAACTTAAAAGAGGACTCACAACAACTACAAGAAGTAGTGGTTATGGCAGTGGGTTATGGTGATGTCCGCCGCAAAGACCTGACAGGTTCTATCGCTAAAGCAGACATCAAGGAACTGATTAAAACTCCAGTAAACAACGTTGCCGAATCTTTAGGCGGACGTATTGCCGGTGTGCAAGTTTCATCTACGGACGGTGGACTGGGCGACAACTTTAATATTGTGATCCGTGGTGCCGGTTCATTAACACAAAGTACAGCGCCTTTATATGTTATCGACGGTTTCCCCCAAGAGACCTCTAACATGGGCTCCTTAAATCCGAATGATATTGAATCCATTGACGTTTTGAAAGACGCTTCCGCCACCGCTATCTACGGTTCGCGTGGTGCCAACGGTGTGGTTATCATCACTACAAAAAAAGGTAAATCAGGGAAACCGACCATCTCCTACAACGGAAGTTTCACGGTAGGTCTGGTGAACAATACACCTGAAATGATGAATGGATATGAATTCGTGAAACTCCAACAAGAAATCATGGGTACAGATGATTTCAACAATATGTATCTGAAAGATGGCATCACACTGGAAGACTACCGCAATTTCAAATCCTACGATTGGCAGAAGGAGATTTACCGTACAGCTTTAAGCCACAATCACCATGTGCTCTTGAACGGTAATGCCGGCGACTTGAAATATTCTACTTCCGTATCTTACAACAACCAGCAAGGTGTCATCATCAATTCGGACTTAAGCAGATACCAGGGACGTGTCAACCTCAGCCAGCAATTCAACAAGAGACTGAAGGTAGATGCCAACGCAAACTTTGCCAGCACAAAACAGAACGGGCCTAATCCTTCGAACAACACCAGTTCCATGTCTACCGCATTCATGTACAGTGTGTGGGCGTATCGTCCGGTATCTCCGTCAGGCACCGACTTAATGGAAGAAATTTATGACACCGACATCGATATGGCAGAGGACTATCGCTTCAACCCTGTATTGTCGGCCAAGAATGAGTATCGCAGAAATATTACTAATACACTGCAAGCCAACTTGAGCGCAGAGTATGAAATCGTCAAGAACTTGAAACTTAAAGTTGCAGCAGGCTATTCGAGCCGCGATATAAAGAAAGAAGAATTCAACGGTCCTAATACCCGTACAGGTAACTCCCATCCTTCCAACACGCAAAGTAAGGGTATCAATGCCAAATTGTACCAATATGAATTCAGAAGCTATCTGAACGAAAACACATTGACCTATCAGTTCAATAAAAAGCGTCATAGCATGAATGTACTGGCAGGTTTAAGCTTACAGAAGAACAGCGATTATGCTCATTCAGTAGCGACCGAACATATCAGTAATGAGTCTTTCGGCATGGCAGGGCTGGATAAGGGTACCAACCAAACCATAGAGAGCAATCAGGGAGAAAGTAAAATGATGTCTTACTTCGGTCGTATCAACTACAACTACGACTCCAGATACTACCTCAATGCCACTATGCGTGCCGACGGTTCTTCCAAATTCCCGAAAAACAATCGTTGGGGATACTTCCCTTCCGCGTCTGCAGCATGGGCTTTCGGCCGCGAAGCTTTTGTATCGGAAAATGCTTCCTGGCTGTCTAATGGTAAACTGCGTGTCAGCTACGGTCAAACAGGTAACAACCGTGTAGGAGACTTTGACTACATGGCCAAACTGATTACCAGCGATGACGTGTACAAATATCCTTGGAATGGAACATTTACTCCGGGTTTCCACATTGCCAACAAAGCCAATTCACAACTCAAATGGGAAACTACCGAACAAATAGACTTTGGTTTGGATTTGGGTTTCTTCGACGAACGTATCAACGTGACTGCCGATTACTATATAAAAACTACTAAAGATTTGTTACTCCAGGCAGATGTTCCGGGTAGCTCAGGTTTCTCCAGCGCCACTCTCAACGTCGGTAAACTCGAGAACAAAGGTTTTGAACTTACGTTGGAAACGATTAATCTGAAGAACAAGAAATTCTCATGGACTTCCAACTTCAATATAGCTTTCAACTCTAACAAGATTACCGCATTGACGGAAGGTAAAGGTGAAATTACAAGTTATATAAGCTGGGACAACAAGTACAAAACCATGCCCGCATACGTAAGCCGCATCGGTGAATCGGCTGGTAAGATGTATGGTTTCATTTATGAAGGCACCTACAAAGAATCGGACTTTGACATTACCACTGACGGCAATGGCAAAAAAGTATATACCCTGAAAGACGGTATCGCTTCATACGTGAAAGGCTGCCAACCCGGTGACCCCAAATATAGAGATATCCCTACCATAGATACCAATGGCGACGGTATCCCTGATACAGGCGACGGCGTCATCAATGACGACGACCGCACCACCATCGGCGACGGTCTGCCCAAATGTACCGGTGGTTTCACCAACAGTTTTACCTATAAGAACTGGGATCTCAGTATTTTCTTGCAATGGAGTTTAGGAAATGATATCCTGAATGCCAACCGCATGGTCTTTGAAAATCCCGCCAAGAAGAAGAACACCAACATGTTTGCGTCCTATGCCGACCGTTGGAGTCCCGAAAATCCGAATAGCAATATGCCTCGTGCAAATGCCCTCGGTTCAAACGAATACAGTTCTCTCTATGTGGAAGACGGCTCGTTCTTGAAACTGAAAACAATCTCTTTAGGTTATAACTTTCCGGCACAGTTGTTGAGAAAAGCATTCATCAGTTCTGCCAGAATATTTGTTTCCGCTGAAAACATCGCTACGATCACAGGATATTCCGGTCCGGACCCTGAAGTATCAACTCGTAATTCCGTATTGACTCCCGGATTCGACTGGTCTGCATATCCGCGTTCTTTCAACGCATCTATCGGAGTGAACCTTACTTTCTAATAACAAATGTATAAAACCAAAAAACAATGATGGAAAAATTCTATAACATCTTCAAAAAAGCCCTTGTCCTCATAGGAGTAATTTCTATGACTTCATGCGACTACTTAGAAACCGAACCATACGATTTCGTTTCACCGACTACATTCTATAGAAACGAATCTGAATGTAACATGGCACTTGCCGCAGTATATTATCCGATGGCAACCGCCAACCTGTACGGCAATTTCTATGCAACGGAAATGACCAATATAGATGACCTGAGCTACTATACGCGCAACTCCGGCTTTTCCGGCAAGCTATGGGCAAACGACTATACCAGTACCACCCAAGAGATATGGAACATCTGGGCAGGACTATACACCGGTATTAAGAACGCCAATGGCTTGCTCGAAAACATAGAAGGGGCAGATATGGATCAAACCGTTAAAGACAGAATAAAAGGTGAAGCCAAGTTTCTCCGCGCTTACTATCACTTCCTGCTTGTTCAGGCTTTCTATGAAGTACCTATCCGCAAGCAATCCTTAGATGACATCAATGCCGCCAGTATGCCCGCCACTTCCAATGCGGAAGCGTTAGACTGGATTATCAAGGAAATGGAAGACTGCATTCCTTTGGTTGACAAAAAAGATTATGACAAAAGTCCCTCTCACGTAAAAGAGACTACCGTATACGGTATCCTGGCACGCGTATGCTTATGGAGAGCAGGAAAGCCTTCCAACGGTGGAGAACCATTTTATAAAAAAGCGGCTCAATACGCCAATGAAGTCTACAAATCCCAAAAACATGACTTAAACCCTGATGTATATGCCATGTGGAAATGTATGGCAACGGATAAATATGACACTGAGTATAACGAATCTATCTGGGAAGTGGAATTTATAGGTACCCGTCTTGACAACAACTACACCGAAAGCCGTATCGGCAACACCATCGGTAACGCCCAAAGAAATGGTAATGCCACAGGCAAAGGTTATACGTACGCTTTCTATGCAGGCACACTAATCCTTTGGGATTTATTCGAAAAGAACAGTACAGATAAACGCCGCGATCTTTCCATGGCGCCTTATTACTTGAATGCGAAAGACGCGCAAGTAAAATGGAAAGACCACGAAATCACCATGCGCCGTTGTGGCAAATTCCGCCGTGAATGGGAAACAGCCGAAAACAAAAATAAGAACTGGACTCCCGAAAACTATCCGCTTTTGCGTTATGCCGACGTGTTGCTTATGCTAGCCGAAGCTGAAAATGAAGTGAACAAGCAACCTACGGACTTGGCCTATACAGCTATCAACCTTGTACGCAAACGCGCAGGTATCCCGGAGCTCGAGGATTTGTCCTACGAACAGTTCCAACAGGAGTTACGTGATGAACGCGCCCGCGAACTTTGCTTCGAGTCCATACGTAAATTCGACTTGGTACGCTGGGGTATTTACTTGGATAGAATGCAGAATGCATTGGGTGCGGCAGCAGCCGACAAACGCTGGAACTCACAGAGTGCAAGTGATACCAAAGCCGACAAAACCGGTGGCAAATATGACTTCGCCGCTACTGTAGCAGCCAAAACGGAAGAAAAACACCAGTTCTATCCCATCCCCAGTAAAGAACTGTCTGTAAATACCAAGTTAAAGCAAAACAGATGGTGGTAATAAAACCACAGGAGGAGGGTGATCGAAAGCTCATTCTCCTCTTTCCCCTCTTTCTCCCCTCGATACTCTCATACATCCATATAAAGAAATATGACACAAAAGATTTTTCAACTACTATTTACCATACTCTTTCTTAGCTCACCCGCTTTTGCGCAATTCACAGGTTTCGAGGAAGAAATCCCCCGGAACTTCAAGAGTTCCGATACACACGAGTTAGCTTTATCGTCATCATACTATAAAGAAGGATGCAAGAGCCTGGAGTGGAAATTCTCTCCCAACAGTACATTGAACGTTCCATCCGAATCAGCCTTTACCTTGGAGAATGACAACGGAATTACTTTATGGATATACAACGAAAAGCCTCAGCAAGATTCTCTGCGCTTTGAATTCTATTCTCCCACCGGACATGTTTCTTATCACTTCGGATTCCGGCTGTATGCTGCCGGATGGCGTGCCTGCTGGATAAGTTTCAAGCACATGCAGGGAGACAAACAGGATAAAGAAATTGCCGGTTACCGTATCGTTGCCCCCAACCGTGCCGGACGAGTCTTTATAGACCGATTGACCTTCCCGGTGAAAAAAATTAATGACCGTACCACCCCCGATTTACAGATGCCCACGAATAACTCACTCACCTATCGGGATTTGTGGCATTGGTGCCGTGTTTGGCAATGGGAACAATACCAATACGACCTGCCCTTGAGCAAATCACTAACTACTGACGAAAAACAAGAACTGGCTACTGTAGAAGCACGACTGACTGCAACGCTCGACATCCATGAAGCGCCTAAAAAAGGGATATTAAAAGCCTACAGCACATTCCAGACAGCCAATATCCGTCCCTCCGGTAACGGCTTCATTGGTGCTCCCGTCGTAGCACCCGACGAATTGAACCGCCAAAAAGGCGAACTTTCCTGGAACGATTTGGAAGATATGCTCTCCGGCTTTGCCTACGATGCCTACTACAACCACTCCACCCAATCGGCAAAGAACTACTTCCTCGTTTGGGATTATGCCATCAACCAAGGTTTCGCTTTCGGCAGCGGCATGGGCACTAACCACCACTATGGTTATCAGGTACGAAAAATATATACCACGGCATGGCTGATGCGCGATGCCATCCGGAAAGCTCCCAACCGAGATAACATTCTCTCAACACTCATCTTCTGGTCGGCGTTGCAGGAAACAAGAATCCCTTTCCAATACGGGCGGGACGAATTGCTGGACAGCTGGCACACCCTGCTGATGGCGAAAACCGTATCTGCACTCATGTTTGTGGACGAAAGAGAAAGAGCACGCGCCCTTACCGGACTCTCCAGATGGTTGAGCGGTTCCCTGCAGTACAGTCCGGGTACCATTGGCGGTATCAAGGTAGACGGAACAACTTTCCACCACGGTGGATTCTATCCCGCCTACACTACCGGAGTACTTGCCATGGTAGGGCAGTTCATCGCACTCACTGACCATACCCGGTATGTGCCTACCGTGGAAGCACGCCAGGTGCTAAAATCCGCATTCATATCTATGCGCAACTATTGCAACGCCTATGAATGGGGTATCGGCATCAGCGGAAGACACCCTTTCGGAGGTTCCATGAAGGAGAATGATGTTGCCGCCTTTGCCTATCTTGCCCTTGCCGGAGATTTATCGGGAGAAGGTAACACCTTCGACCACCACTTGGCTGCAGACTATCTGCGGCTTTGCAACAAGAATACTTCTGAAGCCTCTTATTTCAAGAAAGAAGGAATTGCCCCCGCAAAAGCACCTCAAGGCTTTTTTGTATACAATTACGGTTCGGCAGGTATCTTTCGCCGAAATGGCTGGATGGTAACCTTGAAAGGTTACACTACCGATGTATGGGGAGCTGAGATTTACAAGAAAGACAACCGCTACGGACGTTACCAAAGTTATGGTTCCGTTCAAATCATGGGATATCCTTCGCGCAAAGCCAGCGGTTTCAACGAAAATGGCTGGGATTGGAACCGGCTGCCCGGAACCACCACAATCCATTTACCGTTCGACTTGCTGGATAGCCCCCTGTCCGGTACCACCATGGCTCATTCCAAAGAAAATTTCTCCGGAAGCAGTTCACTGGAAGGTAAAAACGGCATGTTTGCCATGAAACTGATGGAACGTAACCTGAAGAACTTCACCCCCGACTTCGTTGCCCGTAAATCAGTGTTCTGTTTCGATAATCGTATGATATGTCTGGGCACGGGCATCAGTAACAACAACAATTCTTTCCCTACGCCGACTCTCTTTCAAAGTACTTTCCAAAAAGGAAAGAGCGATATCTATGTGGACGGCCAACAGAAAAACGCGCCTTTCCACCTAGAATTAAATGATGGTAAGCGCCATTGTATTCAAGACGGATATAACAATTACTATCTGGTGAATGGTGACAACATACAGGTACAAATCACCCGACAAGACTCCCGTCACGAGAAAACCCGTATAGAAACACAAGGAACATTTGCTTCCGCCTACATCAATCACGGAGTAACGCCGCAAAATGCCGCATACGAATACATGGTATTGATACAACCCACCCCGGAAGAACTGAATGCCGCCCGCCGGAAAGCCCCTTACCGGATAATCCACAAAGATAATATCGCTCATGTAGTTGCCGACAAGCAGACAGGTATCACCGCATACGCAGCTTTTGAAACCTATCTTCCTCAAAAAGATGAACTATTCTTATCAATCCCTGCTGAAACGATGGTAATGCAAAAACAATCAGGTTCCAACATCTTGCTCAGTGTATGCGATCCTAACTTGAATATCTCTGAAAAAGCTTTTACCACCAAAGAGCCAAGCCGCCCCATTGAAAAGAAGTTGATTCTAAAAGGGAAATGGAGAAGCACAACACCCCATGAGAAAATAACCGTACACTCCAATCAGGCAGAAACGATTGTCACTGTAACTTGCCAGCACGGGCAGCCTGTGGAATTTACGTTAGAGAAGTTATGAATAAATAGTCACATACTAATAAGAAGCAGTTGCAGGAATACCCTCTTTTTCCAGTAAAGCTACAATACGATCCAATTCTTCATGGGTAGCTTTCTGCAAATCATGGTCGGGTGTTTCACGGTCAATTGTGTATATCATAACCTGACGGGGAACGATTTCTTTCACCGCTGCTATCCAGGGAAGTACATATTTATCGGATGTATTATCCATATCTTTTCCCTGATAAGCTCCTTTCAGGAACATCGTCTGTACAATACAGTTTCCTTTGAATTCTTTCATCTTTTCGATAATATTCCTCACGGAATATTTTCCATTCGGACGGTCTAATTGACGAATATATTCTTCATCCACCGTATCCAGTTTCAGGATATTGTTATCTATCTTGTTCAACGCTTCGAATACGGCAGGACGGTCGATAAACGTAGAGTTGCTCAATACACTTACTTTCGCTTTGGGGAAATACTTGTCACGAAGTGCAAGCGTATCTTCTATGATTTCCGGGAAATGGGGATGCGCAGTCGGCTCACCATTTCCGGCGAATGTCAACACATCGGGAGCAGGGCCGTTTGCCTGCATATCTTTCAGTTTCTCTTCGAGAGCCATGCGGACTTCTTCACGGGTAGGGAGAAGCTTCTTCGTACGACGTTCGGCATTGAAGCCACATTCACAGTAAATGCAGTCGAATGAACAAACTTTACCGTCATCCGGTAATAAATTGATTCCCAAAGAAACGCCCAAACGGCGGGAATGAATAGGGCCGAAGATGGGTGAAGGAAAAATAATAGTCATCTGCGTATAATTTACTTCATTAGTGACGGGCAAATATACGTCAAAAACTGACAGGTTATCCCTTACATTGACTATTTTTTAGAAGAGCGGGGAGACAAATACACCACCTTTCTCAACAAATCGACCGTGAAATTGTAACGGTTGAATAGCTGTATACCCACCGATCCGTCCACATTGTGGTTTGAGGTGGTGTCTCCACCTGCCGAAGCCTGCAATGTGACCGGCACGTTCTTTCCCGTCAGGCTACCCACTTTCAACATTTTGGCACGGCCATAATAGACAGGTGTCACATGCCCTAAGCTTACCGTCGTCCCACTTCCTTCGGGCTTGAATCCACTTAACAAAAGCCTGTTCTTCCGGACAAACGGGCTGAAAGCTATCAGATAATAATTGGCTCCCGTATCCATGATAAAGCGGCCGGGAATAGTCTTGTCTCCTGTCAGGTTGAGTTCGGAAGGTAGAATGATAAGGCCCGGCACTCTGACTGGAACGGTGCGTCCCTTCTCACGGAATTGATAATCGCCAAACGTATAAAACGAGACCGTCTCTTTGTCAAAGTTCACTTCGGCAATATATTTCCTGAGCAGATTCAACCCGATGATGCCGTCCACACCGTTACGCACTTTGTCGAAAATGGCAATGTTCTGCCCTTCGGCAGCAAAGCTGTCAGACAAATGAAGGATATTGCCGGAAGATATTTCTATTGTCTTCCGCCCGCCCACGACATTCGCTTCCTGCGAATGCCCGGTTTTCAATCCGATGCTGTCTGCCAACGTACGGCGGATAGCCATGCCGTCAGCTCCCGTATCAAGGAGAAACGACATCCTACGCGGGCTGTCGTTCAACCGTGCATCCAGAATAATGGAACCCTGCTCCACCCGAAACGGAACTTCCGCCACCAATGCCGGTTTCCGGTAACGGCTGTCGCCGAACAGGCGGTCGAAATAATCGACAAAGAGAATTTTCCCGAAACGGTCGAAAGCCACCACACTTTCTTCTTCCTTTCCTCCTGCCAATACGAAACGGGCATTCACGTATGTGACGTCTCCTTCTGTCCTCATCCTTTTCCAGTCCGGATGTACCGATTCAAAAGTAACACTGCACAATATTTGTTTCAATAAGCCGGACGCAAAAGGCAACGAATAGATATGAACAGAGAAATCGGAAGAAAAACTCTTTTGGGCTACAACCATCTCTTTGGTTCGCAATCCGTCTTCCATATATTTCATGGAAAGACGGATGCTGTCCGCATCTGCTTTTCCGTTGGCTACCAACGGAAAAAGCAGAAAGCATACAATTATTTTCAGATAGTGCATGACTTATTTCTTCAATGCATCATTCAACACGGCACGTATTTCGGAAGAAGAAGGACGCGGAGCATCCATATAAATCAAGCATCCATCCTTACCCACCAGCATGAAGCGGGGAATGCCCGTTATCTTGTAAGGTTTGGACAACGCAGGCCCTGCCATGTCACCGGCAAAAAGCTGGACTCCCGGAAGTTGCTCTTTCACCAGAAAGTCTTTCCACTTCTGGATGTTCTTGGAGACGTCAACATTGATGCCCATGAACACCATATCCTTATTGTCCTTGTATTCTTCTTCCAATTCTTTCAATGACGGCATTTCTCTCTTGCAAGGTCCGCACCAAGTAGCCCAGATGTCAATATACACCACCTTACCGCGAAAATCCGATAAAGAGACATCTCGTCCTTCGGCATTTGGGAAAGTAAAGTCAATAGGTTTCTTGTTCTCCGCCTTTTCCTGATAGCTGTCTTCTATCCGTTTCCAACGTGCTTTCTGGTCGTCCGTAATCAGGAAACCGGCATATTGGCTCTTGTATTCCTTCATACCTTCCACCGTGCGGCTGGAATGTCCGAACATCAGGGCTATTTCTCCCTTGATAGTATCATTCTTTATCGTGCCGGCATCGTTTTTCAATAATGCATTTGCCGGATTGCCCATCATCTTCGCGTATTCCTGCCCCGAAACGCCGGACAATTTCGAGTGTAGCATATAAGCACTGACCAGCGTACGCAGTCCGTCCGGATAGTTCAGCACTTTCGTTGTGGCACTCAAAGAAGGAATGTCTATTTGCCTGTAATAATCGATAAAGTCTTCGTCCTGCGGATGCGCCGAACGGATGGAATAAATAAACTGCAAGGCAGTATAAAGCAGGTTATAGTCACGATATTCGGCAAACGCAGCGTTGAACTTCTTGTTTTCCGTCTTCTTTACCTTGTAAGACTTCAATGCGGCCAGCTTCTCTTCCATCAACGGGAAGAAGTCTACATATGTACTGTTCTTACCCATAAAATACACCGCCTTGTCCTCCAACGGGAAAATGAAGTCATGCCAACGAGTCATTTCCAGGTTCTCGGGTGTATTTTCCTTTCCCTCCAATTGATAACTCTCTTTCATCACCCTCACATTCAGCGGGTCGCCCGGCTTCAGATAGAACACATAGCGATCGGTAGCTTTTGATGATATACCCAACACATAATACCCTTCTTTCTCGGGCGTGAACCGCATACTGAAACGACCTTCGCCGTCCAATGCGGAAGAAGCGACCTCAGACAGATTGCCGTTTACCACTTTAAACATTTTGACGCTTTTCGGAGTGCTTCGTTCCCAAATGCCGCTGACTACGGATTCTGATTGGGCAAACAGGCTTCCCGCACTTATCAGCACGGGAAGGAAAAAAGAGATAAATCTTTTCATAAATCAATAAATTTATTCTTTAGTGTAAACAAAGAAATTCATAAAGGAGAATGCTCCCCTTGCGGGAGTAATGTCCTTCAATCCAAGATAACGGGCTTTCACCGGCCGAGGGAATACGATATACATATCGGGCCCAACGCACTCTACAGTTCCGAAACTGGTAGCAGCGTTCATTCCATTTTCGGCGGCATACGTCACTTCCATACTCTTAGGTACCGTCAAATTGTTGGCTGCCCTGATATAGATGCCTGTAATGCTCTCCACTTCACTGCCTAAGTCCACAGTGACGCTTTGCACCTGTTGCGAAACTAATTGTTGTCCTTTAAACATATTCTCCCATTCACCCATGGCAGACGGTTTGGCATCCGCTATAGCCTTGTAGGCAGAACGCTCTTCCTGACGTACGCTGCTTAGGACGGAAGCATCGGTTGTACAGCGGATAGGCGCTTCGGTGTATACATAGAAGTTCAGGAAGGAGTAGAATGAACCGTTGGGAGTCATATTCTTCAGCCCGATAGCCCGCGCATCCACCGGTTTGGGAAAGATGATATACAGATACTTACCACTGCATTCCACCGTACCTAAACTGATGCCCATGTTCGGATTGGCGGCAAACATATCTTCTCCGGCATAGGTAATCTCCATGCTTTTGGGTGCCATATGCATGTTGGCGGCTTCAATACAGATGCCGACCACTTTCTTCATCTCGCTGCCCAAGTCTACGGTGACGCTTTGTTTTTCTTTTGAAACCCACTGTTGTCCTTTGAACATATTCTCCCATTCGCCCATCATTGATGGTTTAGCATCCGCTATGGCTTTATAAGCAGAACGCTCTTCCTGGCGTATGCCGTTCAAGTCAGCCGCGTCGTTACTAAAGTCTAATTTGGCGGCAGTGAAATTCAGAATGATGTAATAAACATGTGTAGGCAAAACATCCACCGTCGAAACAGATTTCACTCTGACGGGGACAAGATAACTGCCATCCAAAGTGGAAGCATCTCCTTTATAGCTCAGTTCTACCGGACAAGTGGTCTCTCCCGCCGGAAAGGAAACTACAGAAGCTACTTCTACATCCGGAAGTTCTTGATAATCTGTCCCATTGGTAGCATTGAATGATGCCACCAATTCGTTGGCAATCTCCAATGATACATCAGCATTTTCTGCCAAGACACCGTAGCCGGTGACAAGTGGGAAAGTATATCCCGTAAAGTCGACACTACCCTCTACGGATGCTGTATTGTTATTCTTCTCAAAACCTATTCCATTCTTCTGATCCACGTCCAAGGTCAAGTAGGAAATACGTCGACTGTAGTCCACCTGTGCATCGTAGCCCGAAGCGGCAATAATACGGATGGGCAAAATATAGCCCTTGGTATCACTAAAAGCATCCAACGACTTGACCAACGAGACAACAAGCGTATCCGTAGACTCTGTGTTTCCTTCTTCGATGGTGAGCTCTTTCCTGTTCAACTTGATACACGCAGTATTGAACTGGATATAATCGGTTTCGTTTTTACTATTATACACATCTACCAACAGAGTATCCAAATTCATCTTCACCTTAAAGTCATTACCCGCTGGTGCATTGCAGTTTACCACCAATTTGGCTACTAACGTATCCATGTTAGTAACAGTTCCCGTTGCCGACCGCTGAGCTTCAAAGTTCAACGAAACATACTTTTCGCTGAAAAACACCTTATTTGAGGCTTCGGAACCTAATTCCTTCTCATAATTGTTTATATCGTCCGAACATCCAGCCAACGATCCGGACACACCAAGTGCCACCATCGGCAACAGACGCATGATTCTTCTTTTTATTGCTTTCATTTTCCAATCAACATTTAAGGTTTATAATCCAAACCGATTATCTTTCCAAAGCCATCCCACGACATTTCTATACTATTCTCGACGTCAATCTCATGTTTTGCCGGCTTTAGTGATCCCGAAGTGGAACTCGGCATCTCATAGAAGTCTATGCGACCACCCTTATCCTTCAACGAACGATTGTACGTAGCTATTCCCAAATACTTGTTGCTACTGTTGGAGACAAACTTCATAAGTGTGATTTCATCATATCCTTCTTTCATCACCTGGTCGGTGATTTCAACAACTTTCGCTTCCGTGTCAGTTATATCAGTATAGAATACCCGGTTATCATCGGTGCTATAATAAACAAACGCATTGTTGGGAGTCGGAGCGGCAGCAATAAACTTGGCACGACCTATCCCGGTAGAGGCAGCAAACGTACATGCCCGCAACTTTTTCTCTTTTACTACCAAATCGCTTTCATTCATAGCATTCTCAAACTCAATGAATTTGAACGTCCCATTCTTCTGTTTCAAGATAGCAAAAGAAGAACCTGCATTGCAACGCTCGGCCATGTAAAACAATCCGTCATTCTCGTCGTGGAAGTTGAAGATATGGTCGCGGGATTCGTCCAAGAAGTCCTTTGAGAAGAAAAAGTCAGTACCCATCTGGTTAGGACCGGATGGCAATATTTGAATGGTAAAATCATTCTTCTCTTCATTGAAAAACAAAGTAGTACGTGCGCATGTTGCCACGAACGGAGACGCTTGATAAAGTTGGTAGTCGCTCAACAGTTTTCCCCGATAAGCATTCATCGGATAAGAGAGAAAATAGAGCACCGGCCAAGTCGTATATAAATACCAATATTTATTGCCATCATCCCCTTTCATATAAATATAGGTACGTGCGTTCGAGTTCATGTGGCTAACGACCATTTTTTCGGCTATAACCGGTCGGCCGGCCTCTACATAATTACGGTAGATGGGTGAATTCTTCTCTACCATATTGGATAAGTCGTAAGAAGGATCCCAAGTGAAATCAACCACTTTCAAACGGGTGGTATATTGGTCGGTCAGCAAGTAAACCGAACGTCCCGAACCATCCTTATGATAAGGATGAGGAGCCGTATTATCATTGAATATCTTGATGTCGTAAGGTTTCACGCCTTCACGTTGCAGATCAGGAGCCACCGAAGCCAAAATATCATACTTGGGCAAATACTGGTTTTGGGCATTCAACACCATCATTCCCATATCGAATTCATTCTCTTTTTCATAGAGCACAACGTAGCCTTTGTTGAATGTTCCTGTCACCTTTATATTGAAAGTAGTCCGATAGGCAACCCCCGTATGTTTGTTCTTTGCTTCGAAAGCACACGTATAAGTATTGTTGGGAGCTCCGATAGGATCGGCAATGACAAAGTCAAAATCTCTTCCTTCTTGCAGCACATTCCATGCCCCTTCACTTTTGTAATACCATGTATAGTCAAAATCGTCCGGATTGTCTATCTCCATTTCCATCTTCGGCGAAATCTGCAAACGCTCTCCCATTTCTACCGAATATTCTTCTTTGATATCACTGAATTCGGACACCCGGTTGATTTCCGCATAATCATAATTACCCTTATCTTCGTTGCAGGCAAACAGGCATAGCATACATATCCCTGTTAATATTGCTCTCAGATTCATTTCATTATATCTTTTCATCATCTGTTATCGTTTTAAATTATACTCGGAAGACCGGTTTTCAGCTCTTGTCCGAATTCGTCTAACATAGGTTCTCCATGCACCGCTTTGTAATCGGCCAGATAACGGTTAACCATCGAAATCAATCCAAATACAAATTCCGATGGAAAACGTTTGTCCAAAGTAGTTCTTCCCGACGGATCGTTGTCTGCAGGGTCTATCTCAAAATCTTCCCTTGTCAATCCGCAAGCCTCGTAAAGCAAAGTCATCTTGGCATTGCTATAAGTACCAAAATAACTTTGAAGCATCTGCGATGAAGTCGAAGCCGCCCACAAACTAGGCTTGTCCGCCAATGCCGTGAAGTAGAGCGTAAATATCAATCCGTTCCGATTACCGTCTTTATCATATCTCGACTCCGAGTAGTCTGTATGAAAATGCTCATTCGAAGCCAACCGGATGCGTGCCATCAACATCTTTTTTTCTACTTGTTCCGTACGGTTCAGCTTCACTACCACGTTTCCTACCACAGAATTTGCCTCTAAAGAAGCGGATACGATCTCGATATCCTTTCCCTCTATGGCAGTAGACTCTTCGGAAATAAGCATCGCTTTTACTTCCCGGACTGTTTCTGCGGTACGCCCCATCATCTTGATAGGAATACGAATAATGGAATCCTCCTTCAACGGAATGTCATAACCCATGTTGACGACCCGGGAATCCGCACTTGCTTCTTCATTTTTACCATCAGAATCCGCATAGGCAAAATAAATGCGGGAGACATCTTCGTAAGTCATCAAGTCGTCGTCGCTGCAAGCGGCAAACCCTGCTCCTGCAAACAGAATCACACCTATGCATTTTTTCAAAATATTCTGTTTCATATTGATTTCAAATTAATAAAATTAGAAAGAATTAAATATCCGTCTCCGATTTCGGAATAGGCACTTTATAAGTGTTTATTCCCACTTCCGAACTTCCCGCCTCATAGCCAGTGAATATGGAAGCGTTGTTGAGTCTCTTATGGTAGAAGTACACTTGTCCTTCGCCGTAGAACTCTTTATAGTATTCACAGCAAATGTGGCTGGTAATCTCCTCGTCCGAGCTATTTTCCGTCAGGTAGTAGGGATGGGTTTCGGGAATGCCTCTGTGTCTGAAAATATCATTCAGCAACTTCATCGCCAACTGCTTGTTACCGTTGCGCAAAGCTGTTTCCGCCTGAATGTAATACATCTCCGTGATACGTACCAAGGGCTGGAAATTCTCCAACGCGTTATATTGGGTTTCAGAAGCCGCAATGTTATATTTCTTGGAGATGTAGGTCCCGTCCAACGAGTAGTTGGCAAAGATGGTAGCTTTGCTTGATACCCATTGTTGGGCACGGATGTCGATAATCGCTCTCAAGTTATCACCAAAGCCTGCATAAATATTCTGCAACAGGTTGTTGTGGTCTACCGCATAAATATCTTCCACACGGGTCTTTTCAAAATAATTGTTGTAGTTGGAAATCATATCCGGATTATTGATACCAAAGACTACTTCTTCAAAAAAGATAAAGTTTCGTTCACCGGCCATTTTATTGAGATCAACCCACTTGAAAAGATTGCCTACCTGATCGGTCACTTCCTGAGCTGCAATGGAAGCATTGTCGTGGTCGCCCATGTATTGCAACACGCGGGCTTCGAGTGCCTTCACTGCATAATAGTTCATGCGGCGGTTCCGGTTTTTGTAGAAATTATCTACCAGTTCCTTACTGATGACCGTGGCATCGTCGGACAATACGGGGTCTTTCCGAAGCAACCGTTCGGCTGTGCGGATGTCTGCCAGTAAGTATTGCATATATTCATCGGCTGTGGAGTAGACACTCTCCTCATACCCGATATGGTTCAGTATCACATCCGTCGACCGGTTATACGGTAACACTTTGTCTATCTCCGAACGTCCTTCCCAACGGGGGCCGAACAGGCGGAAGAGGTCGAAATGCAAATAAGCCCGTAACCCATAGGCTTCGCCCATAATGACGTCCTTGTTATCAGCATTGATGACGGCATTAGATTCTTCCATGCTTTTCAAAAAGAAATTGATGTTGAACAATGTATTATAGGCTTTGGACCATACACCGGAGAACAGACTTTCCACGCTTTCGTACTCTTCATAACTTCCATTGCACAAAAAGAACAGACTTTGAGAAAGGAAAGTGCCTGAGGGCCTTACCGGCGGATAGGCATAGAAATGCCCCATTGCATCGAGCGATGTGTACGAGAGGTTTCCTCCATACAAATCGGTAGAAATGAACTGCCTGTACAAACCGTTCAAGGCTCCTTGGATTCCCGTCTCCGTAGCATATTGGTCTGCTTCCAATACCTTGTCGCGGGGAGTCACATCCAGAAAGTCGCTGCAAGCAGTAAGACAACAACCGACCGCGGCCATGCACAATATGTGTGATATATATTTTTTCATACCTGACTTTATTTTTCATTGATTATACATTAGAAACGGGCACTCAACCCAAACGAAACGGCTCTCTGGAACGGATAATCGATACCTCTTTCACGTTTCATCTCGCTGAGGTCGAAAATATCGTTGAACGAGACGCTGAACCGCAGATCTTTCAAGTAAAGACGCTTAATCCATTCGTCGCGGGAGAAATCCCAACTGATGCGTGCGCTCTCACCCCGCAAATAGTTGTCGCGATGAACAAAGCGGGAAGATATATATGTTTTGTCCGATAATGAAATGCTTTTGAACTGGGCTATATCACCCGGCTGTTTCCATCGGCTGTACAAGGCACGGCGGTCTTGGTTGTGGGCGATGTTGCTTTCCGAGATGTTTTCCACTTTGTTGAACAAGGCTTGATTAAAGGCATACGAACCAATGTTGTAACGCATATTCAGGCTGGCCTGCAGATTCTTATAGGTGAAAGAGATACCAAACACACCACGTACCTTCGGAGTGGTATCGCCAATCTTCACACGATCGTCCGCATTATATTTGAAGGTAGGAGTCCCGTTCTTCGTCAGGAAAACTTCTCTTCCTGTGGCAGGATCGATACCAAGCGAACGGACGGCAAACAGTGCCGAAGGGCTTTCGCCGTCCTTATATTGTACCAAGGAGTTTACATTCAATCCGCTTTCTACCGAATCATCTTTCTTATAAGCATCATTCAAATTATCCAAAGCGGATTGGAAACCGCCGTATTTGGATTTGTAGGTATTTCCATTCAGACGGAAGTTGAGCATGATACGTTTCTTCAGGTTTTTGATGGCATACCAACTGATGTTGAACTCGAAACCGTTGGTATTCAGATGACCGAGATTAATGGGATAAGAACTTATCCCGCTGGACGGTTTTTGTTGGATGGAGACTACCAATGGGTCGGTATTAGTGTGATAATAGTCCATGTTCAGCAACAGGCGGTTGTCCCAAAACATGAGATCGACACCAACGGAAGTCTTCTTCACCACCTGCCACTCGAGAGTGGGATTGGCATATCCCGAGAGATATGAGCCTGTCCCAAAGATGTCACTGCCGGGGAAGTAGCTATATACGTTGCTCGAGAGATTACTCACGTTCTGGTTACCATTGCTACCGTACGAACCGCGCAACTTCAATTCCTGCATCCAGTCCCAGTCTTTGGCAAAGGCTTCTTTGTTGATGTTCCATCCGGCACCTACCGACCAGAACGTCTGGAATTTCTTGTCACGTCCGAAAGCGGTGGAACCGTCGCTTGATATGCTGGCATCGAACAAGTAGCGGTATTTATAGTTGTAATTAAGCGTTCCCAAGAAGTTGGCTCCACGGTCGACGCTTTCGGAATATCCGGGCTTTGAGTTTTCCTTGAATGAATAAGCAAACGAAGGAATGGCACCTACTCCCTTAGGAAAACCAGTCGCCACGAAGGATTCTCCCTTCGAGGAGTTAGAACGGATTTCAGTACGGCCGTTGAATGTAAGGTTATGGTCGCTCAACGATAGTACATACGACAGACCGGTATTCATCGTGTAGCGCCAAGTCCGGCTTTCCGATGAAGAATATTCTCCTTGTTTTTTATAGTCTACGGATATGTAATTCGTATGGGCGGGATCGGTGAAGTTCACGTTGTCCGTATTGGTCGAGCTGAGACTCATAGAGGCAGTCCAACGCAATTTGTCCGTGATATACCAATTAAGGTTGATATTATTTGTAATGGATAGCACCTTGGAATTACTTTCAGAAGGAAGCATGGCGTTGTAATATGGATTATAAGCCACTACAGGCGCATAATTTTTTCGGTTATACGAATCCAGTTCGCGTGGGATGGTGCCGTCTTCGTTCATCATCGGATAATAGGGATTGGCATTAGCAAAGTCGGAGAAGGAACCCCATACGTTATTATTACCGTTCGTGACATTCACGTTGAGATTGTTCGATATGCTGAACTTGTTTTTGCGATACGTAAGACGCATGTTCCCACCAAATGTCTGACGATTGGAGCCTTTCATGACACCTTCCACATTCTTAAACATGGCTCCCGCCTGGTAGAGGAACCCGTCATTACCACCCGATACGTTGAGCGAATGCGACTGAGTTACGGCAGTCTGTATGGGCACTTTCAGCCAATAAGTATCCACACCTCTCTTCACATTTTCCAACGCCCGATAGTACTGCCCGATGTTGTCTTTATTACCCGTCCAGTCGTTCAAGTCACCGTATCGTCCTGCCAGCAATTCGAATTGCAGTTTCTCTTCGGCGTTCATCATGTCGTACACGCTCAGGTCGGCCCATGCCACTTGCGCGTCGCCGCTGTAGTTTATCATCACTTCGCCTGCTTTCGGTTTGATGGTTTCCACTACAACCACGCCGTTAGCTCCTTTCGAACCGTAGATGGCGGTAGAAGCAGCGTCTTTCAGCAAGGTAATGGACTCAATGCGGTTAATATCAAGGTCGTTAATTTCCTGTATGTTGGATTCAAATCCGTCGAGGATGAATAAAGGTTCATTGGGATTGGTCGTTATGTCATCATAAATGCCCGAAATGGTCATCGTAGTACCGCCACGCATAGTCACTCGCGACATAGTGTTGGGGTCAGACCCCATCGACATGTCATCGGAAATCGTAAACGAAGGATCGAGCGTCTTCAGACTTTGCAAGACATTGATGTTGCCAATTGCCTTCAGTTCCTCCTGACTGACCGTCTTGTAAGAGCCGGTAAATCCCATCCGGTTTCGCTGAATGATACCTGCCTCAACGACTACCTCGTCCAATGCCTTCGTGTCAGTTTTCAATACAACAGACATCTGGGATTTCGGAAGCAACGACTGGGGCTGCATACCTATATAAGATATCTTTATCCGGTGGTTTTGGGGAACATTGGCAAGCCGGAAATTACCATCCATGTCTGTAACGGTGGAAAGTGATGTCCCTTCCACCTGTACTGTCGCACCAATCACAGGATACCCGTCTTCTTCGGAGATGATTTTCCCTTTTACTTCCGCAATGTTCTTTTGAGGATTCTTACTTGTAATATTGATAAATTGTCCTTCAACAACGTACTTCAAAGGATTTTTCCCAATAATTACTTTTAAAGCTTCCTCAATCGGGACTTTCTCTATTTTCCCGGTAGAACGGTAAGGACTGACTTCGTCGTAGATAAAAAGAACTTTATATCCCGACAATTTTTGTAAACGCTTAAAAATGGAAGGCAGACTTTCATTTTTAAATTCCATTGATATTTGCTTTCCTTTGTCAACTTGTGCCCGAACATATGGAGAACAGGCAAAAAACATCAGAAAAAGCAAAACAACCAGCTTCCGTGTTTGTTTTTTCATAAATCCGATTAGTTAAATAAATCTATTCTTTTTTTATTTTATACGAGTTTCACAAAAGAATGGTTACCCGTATTAGAATTTATTTTTCTAATATGTATATTTTAATCGGATTTATATTTTGAAAAATAGTAATTTGTTATTCGATAATTAGTTTCTCATCTTCCAAATACACATGGATTCTTTCCATTCGATTTAACAATTCAATCAAATTAGAAATATTATGCTGCCGTTTCGCTAAAAAATGCATATGAAGGTTCATTATTTCGCTATTACGGAATTCTATGTCTATATTATACCAACGGCCTATTTCTTTCATCATATCGACCAATGCCACATTATCGAAATAGAAAAATCCGTCCTTCCAATAGACAAGCGATTCTGTATCTATTTCGTCTATGGCAAACGTTCCATCGGAAACAAGTTGCGCACTTTGCCCCGGTGTCATTTCTACAGGCTGCATACCACAAGTATCGCTAACTGACACTTTTCCTTCAATCAATGTCACACGGATATCTTCAGGAGAGTAGCTGCGTACATTGAATTCCGTACCTAGCACACGGACTTGCACACTTCCGCTTTTTACAATAAAAGGATGTTCAGCATCTTTTGTTACACTAAAATAAGCCTCTCCTTCCAGTGAAACGATTCTTTCTTTTCCTTTAAAAACTGTAGGATAAGACAAACGGCTGTCCGAATTCAAAAGAACTTCGGTTCCGTCAGATAAAATCACTTTAAAAGTTTCTCCTCTTGGTATACTCAATTTATGTATTTGCACTTTTTTATTCCCTATGTTTTTGCTCTCGGTCTGAATAGTGTTATAAGCAATTTTTTGTGAAGACAATTGTACGACAGAAAAAGGAAGAGATTGCACCGCTTCTTTCAAAGGTTTTACTTTTTCTTCATCAGAGACTTGTAAAGTAACTTGTTGCACTGTGCGGTCAGCCTGAAAAACCTTGATACTTTCTGATTCTATTCCCGGTGAAAAAAGCATTATGCGCAAAACCAAAAGAACAATGACAGTTGCCGCCACTCCGGCAACACTAGTCCATAAAATATAAACGTTTTTATTCTTTTCTTTTTTATATCTATGTTTCTGATGAAAATCAGCTAACGCCTGTCTCGTATCAATAGAAAGAGGATTTTTTTCCATCTGCATTTCCATCGCGATTTCTGCGATATCACAACATGCCTGCAAACATTCCTCATTGTCCATCAACATACGCAACTGTTCTGAAGTAATATCAGAAGCATTCCCCATTACTTCCAAAACTTCTTTTTCCGTCGCACTTATATTTATTTCTTTTTCATCCATAAATTATTTTATTCAATATATAGTATACGATTTAAAATTCATTTTGGTTACCTTTTTGCCCCAATTCTTCACGAAGAATACGCAGAGCTTTCACTATATTCTTATGGATAGCTGCAACACTTACATTGAGTTCTTCGGCCACTTCCTTATATTTCTTGTTATGAATATAACACGCTTCCAAAATATAATAATTATACGGAGTTAGCTTTTTCATGGCTTTCCGAATACATAAAATACGAGGATCGGACTGTTGTGAATCCGACTCTATTATCTTATTCGTCAATTGCGAAGTAAACTCTACATATTCTTCATGAATATTTTGCTTGCGAAGGTAATCTATGCAACGTGTACGGATGATTGTATAAAGATAAGTTTTCGCCGTGGCTTCTTCTATTTTTTCATAATTACGCCACAAATATTCAAAAGCATCACTTACGATATCCCTGCATACCTCAGCGTCATTTATGAAATAGTATGCAAAATATACAAACTGTGCATACCATTCATTAAACATTCTGTCAAAAGCAGCCCTGTCATCCATTTAATATCGTATTCTTCTGTTATTTTTCAGCAGACAAATATACATTAAAACTTGATACGTAGTTGCATTTGTATATCTGCTTTTTTATTTCCCCGGATCAAATCATTGCCGGAACCTATTTCGTTACGGTCTAAATAGACTGTTTCTCCGAACTTGGTTATGAACAACCAGTGTTTATTCAGTTCATATCTTAAACGTATACTGAACCGGAATCCATGCCCTTGAAACGATGGGGTATAGAATGTGTAAAGCAATCCTTTCTCGGATGCATATACGCGCGAATCATAACTGTCTGTAAAAAAGTAACTGCCTTGAACGTCAGCAAACAGCCTGGCCCAAGGCAGTTGGGAGGATATCATCTGTGTAACCTGATATCCTATGTTAGCAGCTCTGTCCTGAGAATGAAAATGATTATAATCTAAAGTTGTACGACTGCTAAACACATCTTTTAAAGAATAGTTCAAACGATAACGAAATTGGTGATGAAAAATAGGAAGCGTTAGCGTTCCTTTACTTCCTGTCAGGTCACGTTCTTTTTGTTTATAACGATATTTCAGATCCATTGAAAGATTAGTGCGTGGAGTAAAAGTGGCTTGAACCAGTCCGTCCATTCCACGGGAAGCTTTACTAACCCGATATCTTTTCCATGGAAAAGAAAACAAATCAAATGAAGCAAAGAATTTCCAATGGGCGAAAGGAGAGGTTTCCACTCCTAAATAGTATCCCTGTTCATTTTGAGCCGTGCTTCCTTCCCCAAAGGAATGAGCGAACATTGCCCAATAATCATAAGAATAGAACCGGTGTATCAACATAAGATGAACGTCCTGAACCGGTGAATATTGCAGACGGTTCAAAGAAGCCCAACCTTGTTTTCCGATTGCCGTCTCTCCCTGAAAAGAAAAACGATGCCAGCGGTATGCGTAATCTATCCCCAAATTATAGAAGTTATTTCCATGAAGATTGTATTTGGAATAACCTGTTAATTCCGGTTCATAAGGTCGGTTGAAAACATAGTAAATACCGGTGATACCCAGTCTGATACGGTTCTGTTGATAACTTACGTTTCCACCTGTCAATTGTAATGTGAACAGGTGCTTTTTATCTGCTTCTTTCCGGCTTCGGTGCAGTCCGGTTTTGTAGATAGAGGTAATTTCTCCATCTTTTATCACTCCGTCCAAGGAACGGTGTGAATAAAATCCGGATATGTCCCAATGCTTTGCTAAAGCAACAGTAGCTGCTATCCCCCGAAAATAGTTGTATTCGTCAGTAGAAGAGTGTTTCTTTATCCCACTGCTGCGATTGTTGAAAGAGGAAGCATAAATTGTCTTTCCCATCAGATAATCCGTACTAATTACCAGACCCTGACCAAAACTGAGCCGATAGTTACCAACAGCCAATGCTTTCAACCACCCACAGTTTTTCAATAACAAATAAAAAGAATAATAATCATATCCATTACGATTGTGTAGAGCAGCGAAAGGTTCTCCGGCATCCTTCTCGGCAACGACTCCAGCGTAAAGCCGATCACTATATCTAAAACTATACTTAACAGAGTTATAAACAGCAGGACCCAGATAGGTATGTTCATAACCTTTTCGCTTATAAAATGGTATATCCATGCGAGTTAGCACTTCATTCTTACCATACTTTGCTGCACTTTTCAACATAGTTTTCCACCGAAAAGCAGGCTCATTGTTAATAGCTTTTATACAGACAAAAGGCAATAAATACTGGATAGTCTGTCTATCCATATCTTCTATTAACTGAAGTTCATAAATGGTTTGCATCTGTCCGTGTATATAGATATATGCCAACAGATGTTCAATCTGAATATCGCTCAAAAAAGGAAATTGTTCCAGTTGTTCGCGGGTAGCAGTATTCAGATTAACCGGCTCTTGCAAACGAGTGGAAAGTTCTTCCAGTTCATTTTCCCAGTTCAGGGTATTAACAGAGTTATTAATATCATCATTAACAGATAAATCTTCAAGAATATCTTCCAAAAGACTTTCAGTAGGGTTTTGAGCACTACAAGCAGGAATTATGAACAGGCTGTTTATAATACTTATCAACCGGATAAGTTGAGTAGTTTTCATCAATAAAATGTGTATTATCTTGTTGCTTCTTTATAAGCAAGGGCGCAAAGATACTTTAAATAGGTTAACATCTTTGTGAAAAGACCAAATAATAAAATTTTAATCCTATTTTTGTATCGTGAAAAGAAGGCTTAACATAGTAATAATGACACTGTTTGCTATTGTTTGCTGTACACTGCATGTACAGGCTCAGAAAAAGCAAAGCATCAATGGATACTTGGTTCCGATGTGTATCTATAATGGAGATACGATTCCATGTGTCCAGTTAAGAACTGTGTATATCTTTCGCCCGTTAAAGTTCAAGAATGAAAAGGAACGTCAGGAGTATTACCGGCTGGTACGGAATGTGAAAAAGGTATATCCTATCTCCAAGGAAATTAACCAGGCTATTATTGAAACTTACGAATATCTGCAAACTTTACCTAATGAGAAAGCCCGTCAGAAACATATCAAACGGGTGGAAAAAGGGCTGAAAGAACAATATACTCCCCGAATGAAAAAATTATCTTTTGCACAGGGGAAACTGTTGATAAAGCTGGTAGACCGTCAGAGTAACCAAACGAGTTTTGAACTGGTGAAAGCATTTATGGGCCCTTTCAAAGCTGGGTTCTATCAGACATTCGCTGCGTTGTTCGGTGCCAGTCTGAAAAAAGAGTATGACCCGGAAGGTGAGGATAAGCTAACAGAACGTGTAGTACTGCTAGTAGAGAATGGACAAATCTAAAATAGACAAGGATTTATAAGTTTATCAGCACTACAAACCAATTTATCAACTACTCAAACCATACTGGTTATCACTTTAAGCGTTAACAAGCTTCTCGCAAGGTATTAATTTCTGCTTTCTCAGAAGTTAATACTTGAGTTGTCAGGTAGTAATAGCCTACATGATAAGTATTAACAGTTGAGAACTCAAGTATTAACAGCCTGAAAACTAACTATTAATAACTATAATAATAACTGCTCAACAGCTATTAAATCTACATGAACTTGTATAGTTATAAACAACACATAACTATTGATTATTAGTAAATTAACTAAGCTATTAACTCGTTATAAACAACTTATTAACCAATTCTGTTTATGGTTATTAGCGTAGCTTTTTAAACAAATCCCAAATCACAATACCGGTAGTTACGGAGACATTCAAAGAGTGTTTCGTTCCGTATTGGGGAATCTCTATACAGCCATCCGAATGGTTGATAACCTCTTGCTGCACCCCTTTAACCTCATTTCCCATTACGATAGCGTACTTTTTAGTCTTATCCAGTTCCAGTTCATCCAACATGATGCTTCCTTCCGCCTGTTCTACGGAATACACGATATATCCTTCATTTTTGAGGTTATCAACAGCATCAACAGCATTATTAACATACTTCCAGTCGACAGTGAACTCAGCACCTAGAGCAGTCTTATGCATTTCGGGGTGTGGCGGGGTAGCCGTAATGCCACACAGATAGATACATTCAATGCGGAATGCATCCGATGTACGGAACACAGAACCGATATTGTGCAAACTACGAATATCGTCCAACACTACTACCAGGGGCAGTTTTTCAACCTGTTTGAACTCTTCGGCACTGATACGGTTCAGCTCTGTTATTTTCAGTTTACGCATACGTCTTTTCTTTTATTATGTTCATGTGTGCAAAGGTAGTTCTTTTCTGTTAACAGAGGTGTTGATAACGGTTTAAAACCTGTCAAAACTATCGGCAAAGATTTTGAAAAATAATTCTTGTATTATTCAAAAGAAGGTATAAGAGGGCTTCGTTATGAACATTCCAAAAAACTAACCCAAAACTTTCTACACAGACATCAACATATTTTTCAGCACTTATCTGACTGTTTATATCCATAAAGTTTTTAACTTTGCACTTTATCAACAGGGAGTTAATAGCAAACTCCCATTTGATGGTGCTTTCATTGATAATGAAGCGAGTAGGATAGGATATTTCTTCTTTATATCAGTTCATAACCGACTCATAAAGCAGAAGCATGGACTAATAACTTATCCGGCAAGAAAAATCGTATTTATTTGCTAACATTATTAACAGGCTATCATTACTAACAAAGGATTTTTTTTAAAAGAAGGAAAAAAGAATATTATAATGAATGAACTAATAAAAGCTATAAACGAGCTGAAGAAAGAAAAGAATGCAATCATTCTGGGTCACTACTACCAGAAGGGTGAAATACAAGACATCGCTGATTTCGTTGGCGACAGTCTGGCATTGGCTCAATGGGCGGCCAAGACGGAAGCGGACATTATTGTGATGTGCGGCGTTCATTTTATGGGTGAGACGGCGAAGGTGCTTTGCCCGGGAAAGAAAGTGCTGGTTCCCGACATGGCGGCAGGCTGTTCATTGGCGGACAGTTGTCCGGCGGACAAGTTTGCGCAGTTTGTCAAAGAGCATCCGGGGCACACTGTTATTTCGTACGTCAACACGACGGCTGCGGTGAAAGCAGTGACAGATGTGGTGGTGACTTCCACCAATGCGAAGCAGATTGTGGAAAGCTTTCCTAAAGATGAGAAAATAATCTTTGGCCCGGACAGGAATCTGGGTAATTATATCAACTCAGTTACGAACAGGAATATGTTGCTTTGGGACGGAGCCTGCCATGTGCACGAGCAGTTCTCGGTGGAGAAGATTGTGGAGCTGAAGTCACAGCATCCCGGAGCATTGGTGCTGGCGCATCCCGAATGCAAGAGCACGGTGCTGAAACTGGCGGATGTGGTAGGGTCTACGGCAGCTCTGTTGAAGTATGCGGTGAACCATCCTGAAAATACGTATATTGTGGCTACCGAATCGGGCATCTTGCATGAGATGCAGAAGAAGTGTCCGCAAACAACGTTTATCCCTGCCCCACCGAACGATAGTACATGCGGATGCAATGAGTGTAGCTTTATGCGGTTGAATACGCTGGAGAAGCTGTATGAGTGTCTGAAGAATGAGTCACCGGAGATTACGGTAGATCCTGAAGTGGCAGAGAAGGCTGTGAAGCCGATTCAACGGATGCTTGAGATTTCGGCAGAATTGGGATTGTAGAGTCTTGAAAATATATAATGAGCAGGCTGTTTCAAATGCATTTTGAAACAGCCTTATTTTTTTATAACTACCTTGTAAAAAAAGGTAAGGATGACACATTTATATCAGTAATAGGCGTATTTGTATTTTAGTAAACATCACATCTTCCTTGTCTTTGCATATATTTATCCTTATAATCAGTTATTTATAGTGAAAGTTACAGGGCTGATATAAATTGTCCATATACAATATGAATCTTCCGCATACAATTTGTGCTGTTATAAAGGAAAATTCTAATAGATGCTATTTAAAATAAAATACGTTCTTTGAAGCGGAAAGTTAAACAACAATAAAATCTATTACGTATGAAAAGACATTCAACAATTCGCTTACCATCAGTAGTAAGAATCTATTAAGTATTTGACATGACACGTATTCTGTTATTAACCTTTATTCATTTATTAACTACTAAAAAATTAAAAGCGTATGAAAAGACGAGTCAGTTCTATGAAAATACCTTGTAGAATATGGCTATTGGTAGCCACATTGTCTGTAGGGCAAGCGGCTTTTTCAACGGAAACTATTTTCTTTCCGATGAGCCAAAATATAGCACAGCAAAAAAAGGTAATTGAGGTCTCTGGTATCGTTACTGATAATTTAGGTCCGGTGATTGGAGCAACTGTTATAGTAAAAGGTATGAGTGCGGGGGTAATTACTGATGTAGATGGTAATTTCAAGCTGAAAGTTCCAGTAGGAGCTACTATTATGGTTTCTTATATTGGATATGAAAATAAAGAAATCCATTATAAAGGAGAAAGAAACCTGAAAATCCATTTAAATGAGAATGTTCAGGAACTTCAGGAAGTGCAGGTTATTGCATATGGTTCACAAAAGAAAGTAACTGTTACCGGTGCTCTTTCTTCTATTAATAATGAAGAATTGCTGAAATCTCCGGTTGCAAGTATGGCTAATGCATTGACAGGTAAAGTTACTGGTCTTGCCAGTGTACAATCCAGTGGTCAGCCGGGTGCTGATGATGCTACATTGTATGTACGCGGTGTTGGTTCATTAAGCGCCGACTTATCACAGCCCTTGATGTTGGTTGACGGTGTGGAACGCTCCTTTTTCCAGTTAGATCCGAATGAAGTAGAAAGTATTACTGTTTTGAAAGATGCTTCTGCTACAGCTGTATTTGGTGTGCGTGGTGCTAATGGTGTTATTCTGGTTACCACCAAACGCGGTACACAAGGAAAAGCGAAAGTCAATTTCTCTACTACTTTTGCGTGGCAAATGCCGTCGCGTGTACCTGAATTTGCAAACAGCTATGAATATGCTACTGCCTACAATAACGCTCAACTTCATGATGGTGTATCTGAAGACCAACTGGCATTCTCTTCGGATATTGTAGAGAAGTTCCGTACAAATAGTGATCCGTTAGTATATCCGAGTACTAGCTGGACAGATATGTTGATAAAGAATTCAGCTTTACAGACACAACATAATTTTAATATATCGGGAGGTTCCGAAAGAGTGAAATATTTTGCTTCGTTGGGTGTATTTACTCAGAACGGCTTATTCAATACTTTCGAAGAAAATGATAATGATAAAGGTTTTAAATACAACCGTTATAATTATCGTATTAATATGGATGTTGATGTGACAAAAACAACCTCTATGCAAGTTAACTTAGGTGGTTATTTGAATGATAAACAGGAGCCTAATTATAATAATGGTACGTATACAGACCTTAAGTATTTGTTCCGTGATATTTATACGGCTGTTCCGTTTGCAGGTGCCGGAGTTGTAGATGGAAAATGGATTGTTTCCGATCAGGACCTTTTCTCGGTGGGTAATTATGCAGATGGTTTGAATGTATATTATGGTAAGGGATACAACAATCGTACACAGAATACCTTGAATTTTGATTTCAAATTAGAACAAAAGCTCGACTTCCTGACTAAGGGTTTACAAGCTCATGTAAAAGGTGCTTATAACAGTGGAGTTACTATCACCAAACGTCGTGAAGGACGTGCCAATAAATATGAAGCCATTTACAATACTGATGGTGAATTAATTTATAAGAAGACACAGGACTATCAAAAACTTGGATACACTGAAAGTACAGGTCAGTCAAGAAACTGGTATTTGGAAGCTGCCGTTAACTACAAACGTGATTTTGGTAACCATCATGTTTCAGCATTGGCTATGTATAATCAATCCATGACTTATTATCCTTTTGAAGGAAATACTCCCAGTGAATTCATTGGCATTCCGAGAAGTTACGTTGGTTTGGTAGGTCGTGCCACTTATGACTACAAGACCAGATACTTATTGGATGCGAGTGTTGGTTACAATGGTTCCGAGAACTTTGCAGAAGGACAACGTTTCGGTTTATTCCCTGCCGGCTCTATCGGTTGGATTGTATCTGAAGAAAATTTCTTCCGGCCGGTTAAGAAATTCGTTACTTATTTAAAATTCCGTGGTTCCTACGGTATTGTGGGTAATGACCGTGTAAGTGATTATTCTCGTTTCTTGTATTTACCTGATAAATATTTGATTAGTTCGGGAAATTATAGTTTCGGAACCAATACGTCAACTCTTATTGCGGGCGCTACGGAATCTAAGAAAGGTAACCCGAAGGTAACATGGGAAACATCAGAGAAGCAAAACTATGGTATTGATGCTAAATTCTTTAAAGATCATTTGAGTGTTAACTTCGATTACTTTATCGAACACCGTAAAAATATCCTCAAGTCTCGTACGGTATCTCCCGGATATCTGGCTGTCAGCCTTCCAATTGCCAATATCGGTAAAGTAGATAATAAAGGTTACGAAATTAATGTGAAATGGGATGATCGTATTAACGAAGTACGTTATTATATTGGAGCCAACCTTTCATATGCTAAAAATAAAATCGTATTCATTGATGAAATCCATTATCCTTATGAATGGATGCAAACAGAAGGTAAGCCGGTAGGCCAACAGTTCGGTTATGTGTTTGACGGATATTTTACAGCAGAAGAAGCGGCCAACTATGAAAACTTAAAAGGTAAAGAAGACGGTATTGCCAACCAGGGTTCGGGTTATATTCCTCTTGCGGGTGACGTGAAATACAAGGATTTGAACGGTGACGGACAAATTGATGAAAAAGATGTTCGTGACATCGGCTATCCAAAATATCCTTTGTATACAGCAGGTATGAATATGGGTTTCTCATGGAAAGGATTTGATTTTAGCATGACGTGGGCCGGGGCTTTCAAGACTTCACGCTTGTTGAGTTCTATGTATCGTGTTCCTTTCGGAGAAAGTAATAACTCAGCTGTTATGAAGTATATGATTGAAGATGCCTGGACTCCGGAAAAAGGCAATTCGGCTAAAGCGCCGTCACTTTCATTCAAGAGTAAATCTCACAACTATCAGGATTCTGACCTTTGGTTGAGAGATGCCTCTTATGTTCGTTTGAAGAATATTGAAGTAGGATATTCATTCCCGAGTTCTTTATTGAAGAAAGCACATATCGGTTCGCTTCGCATCTTCATGTCCGGATATAACCTGTTAACTTTCGACAGTTTCAAGGTGTCTGATCCTGAAAGTGATCCGAGTGGAACAGCTTATCCATTGATTAAAGTGGTGAATGTGGGATTGAAAGTCGGTTTCTAATCAATTAATTAATAAAAATCATGAGATCATTAAGAAAACTATTATATGCTATCCTTTTGATGGGATCTCTGTTTACAACTGTTTCTTGTGAGGATTTGGCATTCGGTGACAAATTCCTGCAGAAGCCGCCAAGTTCAGATGTTACCATTGATACCATATTCTCTTCGGCAGAATATGCGCGCCGTATCTTGTGGAAGAGTTATCAGTCACTTCCTTATGGAATAGAAACTTCCGGTTACTGGACACAAATGTGGCTCGGAACATTGGAAGGTTTAACAGACTTGAACTACGATAATGTAGGCTATTCAGGTGTAATGAAGGTATATTACAGTGGTAACTATAACGCTTCTATAGAAGATACGCCCAGAAGTACATATATGGCGACAAAAATCCGTTTCAATAATAATGAAAGCGGGATGTGGGGAGCTATTCGTCATGCCTGGCTATTTTACGAAAATGTAGATCGTGTGCCGGATATGGATGCTGTGGAGAAATCACGGCTGAAAGCTGAAGCTAAGATGATTGTGGCTGTCTACTATTCTCATATGTTACGTCACTATGGTGGTTTGCCAATCGTGGATCATGCTATCGATCCTGAAGATACCAATCTTCCGGGACGTTCTACATTGCAGGCAACGGTAGATTTCATTGTAGGATTATTAAATGAAGCTATCAACTGTCCGGACTTTCCTTGGCGGGTTTCGGATGCGGATTTGGATAATTGGGACGGGCGAATGTGTAAAGCCGGTGCTATGGCGTTGAAAGCACGAGTACTTTTATTTGTAGCCAGTCCGTTATTCAATAACACAGAACCTTATTATAACGGAGAAGCTTCCGAACAATTAATGACTTGGTTCGGTAATTATGATAAAGAACGTTGGAAACTTGCCATTGATGCCTGCGAAGAGTTTTTCACGGCTCTTAATTCCAACGGGTATTATAAATTGGTTGAATCCGGAGATAATGGTACATCAACTGAACGTCAGGCGTTTACTAGCGGATATTTTGATCGTGGAACTACGGAAACATTGATTTCTGTCAGAAGAGGTATATTGAGTCCGTCCAAAAACTCTGTAATGAGTAATTCTATCCGTTGGGGCGGCTATTGTCCTACAAAAGAATATTTTGATATGTTCCAGATGTCGGACGGTACAGATTTTGACTGGAATAATCCGGATCATGCAAAGAATCCTTTTTTGAATCGTGACCCGCGTCTGTATGAAACATTTATTCTTGATGGTGATGATTTCAACGGGCGTAAAGCCGGCTTGACAGAGCCTGATGGAGAAAATTATCCGCAAGGACAAGACTGGAAAGCCGGACAAATGCATGAGTTGAGCTTGGCAACAGGGTTGGCATGTCGTAAATGGGGATTAGACCGTAACTCATCCTGGCAGAATCGTCCTATTCAATGGCCATTTTTACGATTGCCGGAAGTTTACCTTAGTTATGCAGAAGCATTGAATGAATATTACGGTGCTCCGAATACACAGGCATATGACGCTGTTGATAAAGTACGTGCCCGCGTGAGTTTGCCGGGACTTAAAAAAGGATTGGGACAGACTGAATTCCGCGAAGCTCTCTTACGTGAACGTGCGTGTGAATTTGGGTATGAGGAAGTTCGCTTCTTTGACTTAATTCGCTGGAAACTTTATGATGTCTTTGAAAGGAAGCTACATGGTTTGCACGTATACAAACATAAAGATACAGGCGAATATAAGCTTGTACCGTTTGAACTGACAAAATACACCCGCGTATGGTGGAATGGTGGTTTTGAACCTAGATGGTGTCTGAGTGCGTTCCCTTCTAAAGAGGTCAATAAAGGATATGGCCTCGTTCAGAATCCGGGTTGGGAATAATTAATAAATGATATTAACAGAAAATAGAAATAACAATATACTCATGAGAAAAAGTATCAAG